>Ga0099824_1001866_pt1 | contig 30430 bp, 14 predicted proteins | sample SiratrowhiteBW_FD_76837 | JGI IMG/M metagenome (GOLD analysis project Ga0099824, IMG submission 76837) | Root nodule microbial communities of legume samples collected from California, USA - Siratro white BW | ecosystem: Host-associated > Plants > Roots > Nodule | place: USA: California... | reverse complement strand
TATTTTTGAAATTTGATATTTTTATATTTTCATAGACTTTAGAGGGAAAAATTTCGTGTTGGATACCGCTTGACGCGCATGGTCTTTTAATTACTCAAACGAAATAACAAAATTTTCAGAATTAAAGTCCGCATGACGTGAGCGGTCATTTGGATATTTAATCGAATTTTACTTTTTGAAAGAAATTCAACAACCTTCTAATTTTCTAATTTTATTTAGTAATGAAATTTTTATTTATTTTTAGAATGTGTTTTTTCTTTTATTTTATTTAGAAAACTATGAGAGTGAAAAATAAGGAAAGGGGTGATACAAACAATAAAAGAGTAGTGTTGGAAAACTGTGGTGTTAATAAGAAGGCAGGGGTGTTATTAGGTAGGCCCAAAACAGAAGGAATGGAGTTATGAAACCTGGGGTGTGGATAGTGATTCTATTGGGCCAAGGCCCAATGTCACAAACTCCTTTCTTTGGCAATTGCTTAAGAACCTTAAATTAGGTTTGGCCACGAACCATGGGCATGGAGGTGCAGCCACGACGGCACGGTTCGGAAGTGATGAGCGCATCGTCGACGGTGTGAGCGGCGGAAGAAGATGTTGACACACATATAGTTGGGAGGCGCCACCAGTTTGGTGCCACGTAGTTGTGACCACGTAGTGTTGAGGCTAAGAGTTGGGCCTCTTGGAAGAAGTGGGGCTTGGGTTGGATACCAGCGCGGTTCCGGAGACGAGCTCAAGCCAACACCTCTTGGGGACGTCGTGCATGAAAAGGTAAAAAAGGAGCATGAGGAGGATAGTGATCTCTTACATGAATGAGGGTGAAAAGGGTGATGACATCATTGCATGCGTTGTAAGCTGATTTCATCACCTTAGCCACATCGTGTTGGCTGTTGGTAAATTTAAACACAAGAGTTTCATCCACGGTGGAGGTTTTGTTGGAAGCGCAAGTGCTAGGAGTACAGAGACGGTGGCTAGGACGGGGAAGACAGGGAGAGAAAGTGGTTGAGTTGGTCGTTGTTGTCTTTCTTATTCTTCCCTCCATCATTTACTGGCTGTTGGTTGGATCCCACGCTGTCGGCGTTCACCACAAGGATTTGGCTGCACTCTTGCAGAAGCTAAAGGTTTTGGCTCAGAGGATGTTGATTAGGGCCATGACGGGCACAATGGTTGTGTGTGTGTTTTGAGGAAAGTGGCGTATGGTGAATTTAAAGGTTTTTTAGATTTTTTTATTTGCTCTTTTTAACCTATTCTTTGTGAGCAAAGTTGAGCAAAGTTTGTCCTTCTTTGCCGAGGAGACACAACGGTTATTTGGCAGGAGACCAAACAACTTTTTTGCAGGGATTAAAGTAACTTTTCTTTTTACATTTTGGCCTGTGGGACCGTGAGTATTGGAGAAAAAAACACAATTCTCTTTTACCATAACAAAACGGTACACGCGGGTCCCATAGTAGATTTTAAAGGCATGCAAATTTGAAGAATGAAAGAAGTGCACACGTAAATGGTCCAAGACATAGAGAATAAGAGAGAGGATTCACACAATATATTATTATTTTTCATGTGATTGGGGTCCAAACTTTTTGGAAATAAGAACTAAAAAGCAATCCAATCTAAAGTAGAAAATTACTTTTCTATCCTTAATATTTTTTCATACCTCCTTTTTTTCGAAACTTTTCCATACCTCCCCTTTTTTAAAAATCGTGCCCAAGATCAAAGCAAACATTTTCTTTTCTTTCATTGTCCTTCTTTTCTTTATTAAAAGCCCGCTTTGTATATTTTCTTTATTAAAGACAAGCAAAATATATTTTTTATATTTTTTCTGAAAATAAGAGAAAAAATAATAAATCTAAACAAACAAAAATTTAAAGATGATTTTTTTTAATTGATCAAAAATATATTTTTTTTTATTTAAGAAAATGAAAATAAAAGGATAACGATAAAAAAAAACAATTTTTATATTTTTTCCTAAGAATAAAATTCAAATTTGATTAAATAACTTTTTGAATTTTCTTTGAAAATTAACTAGAAATATTTTTTTATCATTTTTTTGAAATAAATTTTATTTATCCGGACGAAATTGGATGTTGACAACTAGCATCAATAGTAGAACCTTCAACTGGCTGTTGTGCCCTTTCTTCTTCTTTTGCTCAAGAAATCCAATGATTGTCATCACTTTCTTCACGCCAATTTTGTGCAATGTTGCACAAGTGATTTCATTGTGTGGCTTCACTGTTTCAATGAGTTCCTCTTCTAGCTCCAAATCAAAATACTAAATGAACTTGGAGACCAATACTACATAGGGAATTTTGTAGTTTGTAAGCCTCTTTGTCTTGCTCATGTGTTCTTTCATCACATGAATCCAATTAATGCCTTATGAAAAATACCAAAATGGCCCTTAAATTCTAAAAATTGACTTTGACAGTTTTTGACTTTCACGTTGAGTAATTTGCTCAACTCCCTTTTCAACCTTTTATTCAACATTGCATACTTCTATTGCTATAAATTTGCTTCATCAAAAATTTTCCTTGTTTAATCATATGCAACGAAGGATCAATTTTAGAAAATCTTGACAAAAACAATTGAATTAAATAGTCAACAACTTATCTAAAAATGCTTTATTGACATATTTACACTAAAACACTTATCATCCCTCAAAAATACAAATATCAACTAAAATCTAAGAATTAAGATAAAAGAAATGCTTAGAAAATATAATTAGCCTAAGAAAATGTGATAAAAACAAGTGTGACCACCGTTTGAGAGTCAGAAAAATGTAGTCTTGGATGACGACTAGGATTTGGAGGATTTCCTTTTCTCCTCTTCATATATCCATCTTTCTCCATTGTTCATCATTTTCATTGTTTTTGGGGGTAGATGTAACCTACCAAACTCTCATATAATCAATTTTGATTTATATATGTCTTTTCCTTTCAATATCAGTGTTTTGATTATTTGTTTAATCCATGTCTTATTGATTTATGGCTTGATAATCGATTCTTAAGGTATTGGAAAATATCATTTGTAATTTGGATTACTAAATGAAAGCTTGTAACTAGGAATAAAGCATGATTCATTTGTTGCCTTAAGACCCTTGTGGCAAAAGTAAGTCTTTTTTATATAATTGATCAATGAATTGACGGCTAATAGGAAAACTTAATCTCATGCACCTATTAGGGTTTGGTAATTATTGTGGGTTGACATTGATATTAGTTTGGAAATAATATAATCATTTTTATTGATGAGAGGGAGGTTTGGTGAAGTTTAACCCTAACAATTGCATTCCATATCATCTCTATCCTTTTTATGCATTCCAAGAGCTCATTAAAAATACCGTAAAATATTTTAATTATTTATGCATAATTTTATTATCTTATTATCAATTAAATATTGAGAATAAATCGTAGTCTAAATTGGTTATCAATTGTAGTTATTTTCGGGTATTGCACAAGTCCTTTGGGAGAGAACAGTATATTTATCACTTGCTACATTTGCGAGTGGTGCACTTGTCATTGGAAGTGAAAAATGCTAACAACTGAGACTTATGACACATTCACAGTCGTAACAACATCAACATCTCTATTAGAATGAGATTGAGAAACAACTTCATGTTGTGAAGAACAACACCCTCACAATTATTCTCTGAGACTTTTGACACAAATCGCTACTTGTTTTTAAATTTTTTTCAGTATGCTCCACGCACTTACTCTTATAAGAAGAAAGCTCATTACCTATCATTTTGCAAAATGAAAAGAAAGGAGAAAGTCGTTCATATTCTAAATATTTTATAAAAGAAAAATCACGACACTCTACCAAAAGTTATTGAGTAACACTACGCCTTTGTCAATTTCATAGATGCAAGAACAAAATCCTTGGTTTAAGCAAATGAGCAAATAAAACTTAAAAGCAAACTCCAACACCCAACAACCAAGACAAACCTCATATCTTTAAGAGAGGAAAATTCAAATTCATAAAACGCCTTACCCAAAGGAATAACTTTCCACGACCCTGAAGAACTGCATACCGTACTGAACTTCTTACAAAAATACATATGCGTGAGAGGTTTGTCTCCTATGTTTAACAAAATCCTACCATGAAAATGATTTCTGCAGTTATCCAGCCCTACTAAATACACCTCTTCATGGATTTGGATAGTAACTAAGTCACCCTTAACGAATGGAGACAAAAGTTGAGAAAGATGTATATTGCATGCATTGCTTAAAGCTTGTGCAAAAATTTTTGTTGTCTCCGAGGAGATTTAACCATCGGCTTTGAAATTTTCTTATCTTATAGAGACCCCCAAGGTATTTGGAAACCTGCTAGTGATGAACCCATGCAGGTAAGAAGAGCATACCCAAAGATATCTGAACTAAGTCAAACTAAAAACCCAAAAGTAAAAGAAAAAAATCTTGACAGACCATGCAAAACCAAACAACTATGCTACCCAAAAATAAGCAGTCTTGAAATGCCAACACATAACCAAATAGGAAACACCGCCAACTCTCAATCACTAGTATAAACTTAAGATTGAAAGAAGCAATTCTGCACCAGCATTGAAAAAGAGAGCAAGCAACGCCAACACACTATTGATTAAGAGAGAGAACCAACTCTCGATTATGATCACGATCACAAAAGAGGCAATCTTGAATTTGCACCAAAACTCCAACACAACACCGAGAAAGAGAGCAGGATCTATGTAGAACCAAATGCCACCAACTCAAACTTGATACCACATGATCTCCATAAGCTACCTAGAGATCACAAAGAGAGTACATCACGAAGCAACCTTGGAACACAGTCAAAACCCTAATTCTCCAGAAAGAATTCATCTTCCCCTAAATGACGTAATGTCTAATTTCTTTATGTAACTATTCATCTTAACCTGACTAATATTTTTTGGTATTCTTTTTATCAGCAAAGAATAAAATAAATAAAATAAAGTATTTGAGAGATGATCCAACCTTTGTATAAAATTTAACAAGATTGTACAACCTCCTTTCCCCTATTCTACTATCTAAATTACATGAAAATAATTAAAAACATAAAGAAATGTGTATGAAATGGTAATAACAATGTTTAATCTATATAAATACATCAATTGTCTCAAAAGATCCAAATTAAAGTTGCAAGCACCATAACACATGACATAGCTAATAGGTGATGCATTTTTGAATCATTTATTACCTCTTCTTTCAACTCAAATGCATTATTTTTTTGAGAGACTAATATGTTCGCTCACCTATCCACTGATACATGATGTCCTCTACATTTATCAATCCTTCAACATTCCAATAATATATCTTCATATTCTAGTTTTAATTGATTCTCTAGCCAGATTTTTGAAACACTCTTGTTTCCTTCTCCTCCATTATTTCTTTTATTATATGCTTACATCTTCCTTTTTTATATTCTTTTTTTTTTATATTATACATCCTTTTTGGGAGAAACTTCATGGATTTATGATCACCTAAGTTGTTAATGATTATTAACTCTATCTAATTTTATAAATTTTAGGATTAAAACTATATTTATTAAAGAAGTGTATGACATATTTAACTAAATTTGATGAATTCAAAAGACATTTTATATGTAAAATGTCTATGGTTATAAAGTCAATTATCTAGTTATCGTAATTAACTTACATTTTTAATAATTTTAGAAAAAGATAGTATGAAAATAAAGAAGATTTTGTAACATATAAGGAAAAATACTTAAACAATACCAAAGAAGGAGATTAGGAAACAAAAAAGTAACACAATAGTAAGTAGCTAATAGAAAAAGGATAACATCCAATAAAGTATAATTGCACTATAAACATTCCATATGACATATTGTATTTCTTTTACCATTATGGTTTGTTTCTACCATTTTCAAACCAATATACCAATATTAGCTTTTGTCATTTGATTGTTAGGGTTGAATAATCGAACATTAACAAAAATGTTAAAAAAGTAAGGGCAAGCACCACATCCACCTCTTTCAAAATATTTGACTTAAATCAATAAAATTGATAACTAAAACCAAACTTGATGGTTTTTTTTGGAAATAAAAAGTTAACACTACGATTCTTGATTGGAAGTGATTGAATTTTGATTTTGTTAACTTTAGTACATAGAAAGAGTTAATTATATTATTGCTTCAATATTTTTTCCCCTAAATAATTTAACATGTGTTTTTTAACCATAGTTTGTGTGATCCTTATTTTTCTATTATGTGATCCATGTTTTCAAAATCTGATTTAAATCTAATTTCATATTAGAATGCCATAAACAGGTTTTGGTTTCTTGACTTGTGTGGTTATTGATATTTATACCTACAATTCATTAATAGTGTTTGTGAAGAGTTCCTCTAACCGTTGTATCACAACTAAAATCACAGTCATCAACATTGATAATTTGTAAAAAATACTTTTCTTAAATTTCCTCACGAGCATAGAAGGAAAAAATAAAATTATTTGAAAGACAAAAGGTACACAATTTCGTGTCTAAATCTACTAAAAAAGTGGTTCTTTTCATTAATTTAAACTAGTATTTGTTTTAGTGAAAATAAACAATCCTTCAAAGAAATACACATTTTTACGGAAAAGAGTACAATTTTCTGCTCCTTTAACGCAAGAACACATATATACTTTTGTTCTTTTGAATTGAAAATTGTATAACGTCACAAGTTGAAAAGGGTACTCGTGCATTGAAAATGTATGTTATTTTAGATCGTGAAGTCACCCTGTAGATATCGCCATTTATTTATTTTATTGTTAAGAATATGTTTGTATGAGAAGAAAAGTACAGGTATATAACAATATGTTTGTTCTTCTGAATTAATTTAAAGTCAAACATTTCCCACCGTGAATGAAAAATCTTCATCTTTTCACTTCCAATAATGTTTCTTTTTGTTCCCGTTTGTTGATATCTAACACAGCTTAATGGTCGACATAATCAACGTCAAAAAGTTGGAACCTAGAAAAGTCTACAAATGTATAGTGAATCATCCCTCTTATGCATAACACCGCATTACTTAAAAATCAAAGTAAAAGATTTAGTTGTGAAAACGAAGCTAAAGATGTGGAAATTTATGTAACACGTGGCAATAATTGGTCCAATTGAAAATAGTAGCATCTATCATGAATGGTGTATCTTGCTCTTGGGACACAAAATTATGGAAAATATTAAATCCTTAAATAAAGTCGGGAACGATGTTAATTTTTTTGTTATTTATTTTGATGATTTCATCTTAATTTTTTGTGATTTATATTAAATAAGTTTAAAGAGATTCACAAAATTCAAATAACAATAATACTTTTTTTATGCAAATTCCGAAATCAACCTTCATCAATACATGATAATTTTAAAGGTATTTGAAAGGATACCTTATAATTTGTCTACATTATAAATTTTAATACATATATATATATATATATAATAAGACAATAATGTCATAGAAAAAGACAATAAAAAAAAGTAAAAGTATCATAAGAAAATAGGAAAGCACAAGTTTTGGATATAGATTATGAAGTACTTATTGTACTAATTTATGTTTAAATTTAAGTTTTACTTTTAATAAAAATAAATCTTACGATTTCTTTCAAAAAAGAGTTTGTTTTATTACTGCGAAAAGTATTGATGACTTTTCTAATGATTCAAAATTCTTGAATATGAAATTTTCCTTAAAATAGACAACCTTGACTCGTGCCAACATCTTGGTCTTTCAAAGTACAGCTTTATATTTCACAATCTCCTATGCCCTTTGCCAACTCAATCTCATCTTCAATGGAGTTTCAAATCCATCAAGTGTCACTTCTTGTGATTTTATCCATTGCTACCTTAGTTCCAAACCCGGTATTTTCATCCAATGAATGTGCTTTCCCTGCCATCTTCAACTTTGGTGACTCAAACTCAGATACAGGTGGCTTAGCAGCTTCCATTCTTGCACCAAAACCACCATATGGAGACACCTATTTTCACAGACCTGTAGGGAGATTCTCTGATGGCCGTCTCATCATTGATTTCATGGGTACTCATAATCTTGTTTTCCACTTGTATTTTAACTTACATCATGTCTAAGAATCTTATGCTTGTACATGGCTAGCTTTTTTATTGTACCAAATTAAGATTGAGTCTGCACTTATACGATGGGGAATTTTGTATTAATTAATTTAACATTTATTTATTTTTAATAATTTCATCCTCTTACAAAGATAAAATCATAGAATTGATATTAGTTTTTTTCTAAAAATCTTATATCTATATCATCTGAGAAGTTTTGATTTTGTAATCCCAGCTCAGAGTTTGGGACTCCCTTATATAAGTGCATATCTTGATTCCCTGGGCACCAACTTCTCACATGGTGCAAACTTTGCAACATCAGCATCAACAATTAGACCTCCACCTAGTGTTTTACCTCAGGGTGGATTCAGTCCCTTCTATCTTGATGTTCAGTATACTCAATTCAGAGAGTTCAAGCCCAGAACACAGTTCATTAGACATCAAGGTAAAGATAGAACTTATAAATATAACAAGGGCAAGGTTAAGTTTGTTTTTGTTCTAACATATATCTCAACAGGTGGCATATTTGCTAGCTTGATGCCCCAAAAGGATTATTTTCATAAAGCTTTGTACACATTTGATATCGGTCAAAATGATCTTGGTGCTGGCTTTTTTGGAAATATGACTGTTCAACAAGTCAATGCTACTGTACCTGATATAGTCAATGCCTTTTCAGAAAATGTTAAGGTGGTTCAATACCCTTCTTGGATATTTTATTGTGTATAGTCAGTTCATTATTCTAAGTTCACTATTGTGGTGATGAAGGACATATATGATCTGGGAGCAAGATCATTTAGGATACACAACACAGGACCCATTGGATGCCTTCCTTACATTTTGGCCAATTTTGTATCAGCTGAAAGGGATGCCTATGGTTGTGCAAAGCCATATAATGAAGTAGCTCAGTATTTCAACCAGAAACTGAAGGAAGCTGTGGTTCAACTTCGCAGAAACCTTACTCAGGCTGCAATCACATATGTAGATATGTATTCTGTTAAGTACTCCCTTTTCAGCCACCCAAAGAAATATGGTGAGCCAATATTCTCTTGTTTTTGATGACAATATTTTGAGATAAGTGCTTCAGTGATGTGCATTATTGTGTAGGATTTGAGCTCCCACTAGTTGCTTGTTGTGGCTATGGAGGGGAGTACAACTACAGTAGTAGTGTTGGATGTGGAGAAAGCATGGAGCTCAATGGAACAGAAATTTTTGTGGGGTCATGTGAAAGGCCATCAGTGAGAGTGAATTGGGATGGGATTCATTACACAGAAGCAGCTAACAAATTCATCTTTCATCAAATTTCTTCTGGGGCTTTCTCAGAGCCACCCCTTCCTTTGAATATGGCATGTCACAAAAATTATTAGTAGCTTATCCATGCAATGCACAATTTGAATTAAATATCTAGTGACATTATTCCATGTCAAGTCTGAAAAATGTGAAATTATGTTGTTTGTACCGTTTTGCTCTGGCTAAAGTAAAAGATTTTGATTGAATTAGGTTGACGAGTCTTGTGTATGATTTTGCTAGTAACTTTTACATAGAAAGGAGCCAATTTTTTATTTTTTTTTTAATTTAGGTTGTTTTAAAATATGAGAAGTTGGTCCCTCCTCTTAAATTTATTATCATTTTTATTGGCGCAGTCGAATTTATAATATCCAATTTCAGGATCGAAATCATAATTTAAGAAAATATAAGGAATTATTAAGGTTAAATTTATGTAAACTTCTATGAATTAAAAACATATTTTATATTTGTTATAATTTAAGTTATTTAATTATTATAAAATTAAATTAAACTTTTATAACTTTGAAAGCTACTGACGTGAAAGTAAAGGAAGAGTCACTAAAAACGAAGAAAAACACTACAGTATATAAAATAAACACAATAGAAGGATATTAGGGAATAAAAGAAAATAACCCCATTGAGAGTATCTAACAGAAAGACGGAAAAAAATCTTTCAAAATGGATTATTCCTGCCATTTTCACATCGAATATAAGACCTTGTTCACGGTAATAGGGTCACTTGTTGATACTCTACATCCGAAGATCTTTTGTCATTCGATTATTGGGTCGAATAACTTATCGTTTGAATAACCAAGCTAGGTTAGCCCAAAAAAAGATTGGTTAAATATCTATTGCATCAAAAGATAGTTACTAGAAATCCATCGATTTAAAATTTGGTTAAATCGATTTATTTTTCATAACTAATATTTTTTTTATTTTATATTTCAAAAACAGTTTCACTTTAAGTTTTTTAGTTTGAATGTATTTACTGATACATGAACCTCTCTGTACATGATTCTATCAACACACTACTAAAAGTTAAGACAAAGTCTCTAACTTCTTTTTGACTTTACTTTGATTGATCTTAACTTTGTTTGACTTCATCAAATGTTAAATTTGTGAGATTTTCAATATGGAGGTCCAAATATGTTCATACAATCCCAATATTCAATTTTCTTTTGTTGAAACCTCTAGTTCAATGTCTTCTTTATTCTATGATTTGGATGGCTGAGACATATTCCATCAATTCGGCATCTTCAATTGTTAAGGAGCAAAAGTCATATTTGGAGGCAATTTAGGATTTTTATCATCTTCCATTGTTCATTTTATATGTTTAGTCTTCTCATAACTATGATGAACTAAATCTATTTTTGTTAGGGTTAGATTTAATCTCTTCAAACTTTCGTGTAATCAATATTGATCTTAATAAATATGTCTTTATATAGATGCTTTTCTTACAATATATCAGTATTTTAATTTTGTGCTTATTGATTGTTATGTTGATTTATTGCATTGATTCTTAGGATATTAGGAAATATAATTTATAATGTGGATGTGAACTAAAATACCAAATGAAAGCTTGTGTCTAGGAATAGAGCATGATTCATTTGTTTGCTTTAAGACCCTTGTGGAGATTGCAAGTTCTATTTATATAATTGATCAAGAAATTGGTGGTTAATTAATAAGTTTAGGCTCATTCACCTAAGAATTAAGGTTTGGGCAATTTCATTCACCTAAGAATTAAGGTTTGGGCAATTTTGTGAGTTGATATTGATATTTGTTTGAAAAGAAGATAATTGATTTTGTATATGAGAAAAGGGATTGGTAAAGTCTAACCCTAGAAATTCCATATCAACTTTAATCCTTTATCTACATTCCAATTGTTGACAAAAAATAATAATAAAATTTATTAATCTATATTCCAATATAGAATTTTTTTTAATCTAATTTTATTATAATTGTAATTATTGTGTTGGATTACACAAATTTTTTTGAGAAAGAACAATATATTTGTGAGTAACACATTTGTTATCATAGCAAAAAAATGCTAACACATAATCCTGGTCAAAGGCCCAACATATTGTCTTCCAAATAGCACCCTCTCTATAGCAAGAGTTTTATTCATATGTTGGTCTCATTGTTGTTTTTTTTTTTTTTTATGAATTTACCTTTATTAAAATCATTCATATAGATTTAATATAAGGTACTTGTAAAATACTTGTAGAATACATATTTTGTGTAGTCTCACCAGATAACTTTACATGAGTTGAGGAAAGCTATCATAAGAATAAAAATCCTCCTTAAATGCATTTAATATAACTAGGATTTGAAGCTACTGCTTAAACAACTCATTAGTTAATCTACTTTTTTTTTTCTAGTGAAATTTGGAACCAAATATTAACTCTTAAGCTCTTGTAGGAATTAAAATTTATAGGTTTTAGACTTAAAAAGTTTAAATGAAGACAACAATAGAAATTAAGTGAATTATTTAACCAATAATTTCATTTTCTGCAACTTAGTTAACCCACATACCATTCTGAATAGTTCTACCAAATTAAGTTCAAGTCTTAAATCGTATATATATCTCTCATTCAGGAATTTAATATCATTCAATTTAAACCAAATAAAGAGTTAAATTCCAATTTTGTTAAAATTTTTATAAGTTGAGTTCTTGGAGCAAACTTTGCTATGTCTCGGTCAACAACTAGATCCCCACCTAGTATTTACTTAGGATGATTGTATTTTGCATCCACATAATTTTCTTTTTCACATCCATAAATATCCATTTTGCCATTGTGATTGATGAAAAAATTATTTTATGTATTGCACAGCCTAGGACGACATCTTGTCACCCTAAACTGATAACATTTCAGACCAAGGTAACCCTGGGGTACTAGCTCACAAACAATCTCTGACAATTGCAGTCTGGAAAAGTTGTAACATGGAAATACCTAAACCAATAGCGAGAAACTTGTGTCAGCCCTGAGCACTATAAATAAGTGAACATCACAAGTCAAAGGTACGCAATATATTCCCAACTGCCTTTTATTCCGATAACTAAATATTGACTTGAGTGTCAGAGTGTCATTGGCAGTACCCCCCATTCGGTCTTGGACACATACTTGGAAAACTAGGACGAGGACTTGAAGGATAAAGAAAGGTGAAGACTTAGACTATTCAAGCTACGTGGTTGAGAACTCTTTGGGTTCCAATAATTTGTGTAAGAACAATTGGCGCCCACCGTGGAGCCCGAAGAGAGTTGAGACTCGAGCTCGGATGATATCAACCCGAAACTAAGCATACGACCAGAGGCGAGAGAGTGCAATGGCTGGTGTGGACCCAATGACCCTTTTGTTGTGATTGTAGCGTGGGATGGCCGAAATAAGGCAAAAAAGTGAGAAGGAAATGAGCACATTTAGGAAAGAAAATGAAGAGATGAAGAAGAAATTATATGATGAACGAGCAGAGAAGACCAAGGTTATCATGCCTTCGGGCTGCTAAAGGGCGCACGCCCAAGATCCAGAGTCAGAGGAGGAGGGTTCTCATCACACTGGTAACACTTCATCCATGGGAGGAAGATGACACCCATTTGTAGATGGCATTCTAAGTATGGAGTTGCCAGTTAATTGGAAAGGACTAAGCATGGACCGATATGATGGCTCAACTGACCCCAATGAGCACATTGACGTGTACGTCACTCAGATGAGCTTATATACGACTGATGAAGCAGCCTTGTGCCGAGTGTTCCCTACTTCCCTAAAGGGAATGGGGTTGAGCTGGTTCACCAGGCTCTCACCTCTCGGTTGACTGTTTTGAAACTTTTGTGAGCCTTTCCAGCACACAGTTCGCGACTAGCAAACCCTAACATCTAACATATGACAAGAGAAAGAAGAGTCTCTTTGGGCGTTCATGGAAAGATTTAGAAAGCTGGTGTTACAAATCCAGGACTTGAATCCCGAGGTGACCCTCCATCACATGTTAACCGCCCTGAGGCCAGAACGCTTCGGGGATAGCTTATACAAAAAGTCGACAAGCAATCTTGAGGAACTCAAAAGAAGGGCTGGCAAATTTATGCAGTTGGAGGAGTTACGTGAGTTTCGGAATCAAGTCAGTGCAGACTCTCAGCGCGAGAAGGGGAAAATGAAAGAAAGACCCTTGTCTTCTCACCAATTCACCAGGCCAAAAGAAATCAGGACCTGAGGTTCCCGCACTACACCCCACTCAATGCAAATAGAGGCAAAATCCTAGAAGAGTCATTACACGCCGATCTCATGCCAATATCGAGGAGGGCGACAACCCCTCATAACGTGAACACTAGTAAACATCATCGTTTCCACCAAAACTACAATCACAGTACTGAGGAGTGTATAACACTCAAAGATAAAATTGAAGAGTTGATACAGGCGGGACACCTCAGACGATTCGTGCAAACATAACCACACCCTGTCAAGCGAAGCACAAAACACCTGATCGACAAAGAAGCGAAAGATGAGTAGAACTGAGAAGGCGACCGGATGACAGCCCGAGAACATCCCACCATACCAGGCAAGAAGATTTTCCAATTCCTTATACTTGAGCTCAAGACCCTTCCTTGAGAGGAGTGATCAATACCATCATTAGAGGCTTCACCGTGGGCAGATCGTCTACGTCTGCTAGGAAAAAACACTTACGGGCGGTTCAGGCAGTGCATGCCATAACTGTACTCATGAAACCAAAGATACCGCCATCGCATTCACGAACGCTGACTTGAACTGAATTGACTCTTCCAAAATGACCCCATGGTGATAAAAATGGGGATAAAAAAGTTTGCAGTTATGAAGACGTTGGTGGACCAGGGGAGCTCAGTAGATATCATGTACTGGAAGACCTTTAAAAAGCTACAGATATCATAGGAGGACATATAACCTTACGACGGCCAGATTGTTGGTTTCTCTAGAGAGCGAGTAAGCACAAGGGGTTACTTTGACTTGTATACCAAGTTTGGAGAAGGAAAAATGCAGAGTAGAACTATAAAGATACTTTACCTCCTCGTTGAGGCGAACACATCATATAACATCCTACTCGGAAGACCATTCTTAAATCAGTTGGTAGCGATCGTCTCAACACCACGCTTGGCGATGAAGTTCCCCTCAGCCTCAGGCGATGTCATCACGTTGCATGTAGATCAGAAAACGACACGAGAGTGTTATGTGGCTAACCTATGGAATCTTTCACCTCGCCCCACAGTGGCAACAGGCACAAGGAAAGAAGCCCAAGATGAGACATTGATGTAACTTTTGCAGATATTGTTGACTTGGATCCTCACACTGAGGATGTCCGGGTCAAGCCAGGCAAAGACACGTGCCAAATACCCTTGCAGGATGAGCAACACACTACTAAGATGGGCATGTCATTATCTAAGGAGGATGCTGAAAGCATTGGCTGGACACTCAAGGACAATGCTAATATGTTCGCATGGATGACAGTAAATATGTCGGGTATCAATCCAGATATAATCGTCCACAATTTGGCAACATACAAATAAGTCACGCCTGTTGCACAAAAGAAAAGGAAGCTAGGCAAGGAGAAATAGATGGCAGCCAAGGAAGAGGCGGAGAAGTTACTACATGCAAGATTCATCAGAGAAGCGCACTATTAGACATGGTTGGCCAATTTCGTTATGGTGAAGAAACCAAGTGAGAAGTGGACAATGTGTACTGACTACAGTGATCTTAACAAAGTGTGCCCCAAGGGCACCTACTCGCTTTCTAGCACTGACCGTCTAGTAGACGGGGCATCTGGCACAGGTTTCGAGTTTCCTTGATGCGTACTCAGGCTATAACCAAATAAGCATGCACCCACAAGACAAGAGTAAGACCACGTTCATGACTGACGAGGCCAACTACTTTTACAAGGTCATGCCATTCGGCCTAAAAAATACTGGAGCGACCTACCAACACTTGATGGAATAGGTGTTCAGAGACTTAATTGGGCGAAACATAGAGGTATATGTTGACGATATGGTGGTGAGATCTGAGTCTTGCTAGCAGGACGTCCGAGACTTGCAATAAGTATTCACCGCGTTGAGAGCGGTAGGAATGTGTTTGAATCCAGAGGAGTGTGTCTTTAGAGTGGAAGGAGGAAAGTTTTTGGAATTTATGTTGACACATCGGGGAATCGCAGCCAACCCCGACAAATGTCAGGCCTTAATCGATATGCAAAGTCCCAAAAACATTAAGGAGGTTCAAAGACTGATTGGAAGGTTGACGACCCTATCACGATTCATGCCGAAAATGGTAGAGAAAATTAAACCAATCATTACTTTGCTTAAGAAAACCTCCCGTTTCCAGTGGGACGATTAATGCGAAGAGATCTTCATGCAACTAAAGCAGTTTTTGGCTACAATACCTGTGATTCAAAAAACTAAACCCAAAAAACCTATCTTTGTATCCTTATTGGTTTCCAACGTGGCCGAGCATAGGTTCGGTGTTGGTACAGGATGTTGGGGCTGAGCAGAGGCCAATATATTTCGTCAGTTGAACACTGCAAGCGACAGAAACTCGATACCAAACAATAGAAAAGGTAGCCCTAGCATTGGTAACTACGACAAGGTGAATGCGAGCGTATTTCCAAAACCATGCAATCATAGTTAGAACAAACTACCCAATAAAGAAGATTCTATCAAAGCCGAACTTGGCAGGACGGATGATAAGCTGGTCAATAGAATTGCCAAAATATGGAATCAAGTATGAGCCCTGAGGACTAGTGAAATCACATCACATGGCCGACTTTATTGTAGAAATGAGTCATGCACCCCAAGGGTCACCACAACCTGTATGGACCCTTTATGTTGATAGCTTCTCCAACTCTAAGGCTGTTGGTGCAAGGATCGTCCTTGAAGGACCAGGATATCTCATCATTGAGAAGTTACTGAGATTCGAGTTCAAAACATCTAACAATCAAGTAGAATATGAAGCGTTGCTGGCAGAGTTGGAATTAGCCTGAGATATGGGGTGGAACACATAACGTGCAAGACAGACTCGAGGTTAATGGTTGGCCATATAACTGGGACTCCCAGGTGAAAGATCTGCTCTTACTGTAGTACTACCATAAGGTTCCGACATTGTTGAAGACTTTTGAGAAGGTAGAGGTGATACACATACGGTGAGAACATAATGCTCGAGCTGATTTGTTGTCTAAGTTGGCCAGCACAAAGAAGAGGAGTCACCACCGGTCTATCATCTAGCAAACCATCAGTGCCCCCAGCGTGGCGGTTGACCAAGCACAATGTTTGGTAGCAGAAATTGAGCTAGTGTGGTATGAACCTATCAAATGATATCTCTTAGACGAAACATGCGGGAATGAGAATGAGAGGGTAATGCAGGCGAAGTGTGCTTGTACATGTTGATAGGAGCCGATCTATACAGAAGGAGTTATTCTAGGCCACTTTTGAAGTGTGTATCAAAAATTAAGCCCACTACATACTGGAGGAGCTACATAGGGGTATTTGTGGCCTCTATTCAGGGGTGAGAAGTACGGTGTGCAAGGTACTCCGAGCAAGGTATTTCTAGTCAACAATGCAAGCAGATTGCACCAAATATGTCAAGAAATGTGAGAAGTACCATGAGTACGACAATCTAGTACACACTAAACTCAAGGAGTTACACACCATTATGTTTCCATGGCCATTTGCCATGTGGGAAATGAACATCATAGGACCATTTTCCCCGACAAGGGGCAGTGCAAATTTCTGTTCGTAGGGATCGATTATTTCACAAAGTGGATTGAGGCTAAGCCACTTGCAACCATCACAACAAGGAAGGTCCAAGGGTTTGTATGAGACAATTAACAGACCAAATCCTGCTCGCTTTTTATGATGGCCTTGGGATACGACATGTTATAAGCTCCATAGAACACCCACAAACCAACGGCCAAGCAGAGGCAGCTGATAAAATCATTTTTGAAATAATTAAAGAAGCGGCTAGGTGTTGCTAAGGGAAAATGGCCAGAGGAATTGCTCGAGGTCCTGTGGGCTTAAAGATGTATGCCGCAGTCGTCAACCCGGGAGACACCTTACATCCTCACCTATGGAACAGAGCAATGATCCCAGTGGAGTCGGTGAACCCACTCTACGACGTAGGCCACAAAGTATGGAGTTGAATGATGAAAGCTTGGCCGTAAACCTGGATCTTACTAATGAACTCCGCGACAAAGCGAGAATAAGAGAGGAGGTTGGAAAGGTAAGGGCAGCTAGAAGATACAACACCAAAGTGCAACCAAGAAGTTTCCGCCTAAGGGACCTTGTTTGGAGATTATGGAGCGACGCCAGGAAGCATGAGGGGAAGTTCTTGGCTAACTGAGAGAGACCCTTTCGAATTCAAACATAGCTGACAAAGGCGCCTATCGGCTAGAATACCTCTCGGGCAAGCTGGTCCCAAGAATTTGAAATGCAACTCATTTGAAGTTTTATTTTAGTTAATCTTGTAACTGCAAGTACTCTTTCCTTGGTTGGTGTTTTTATCCGAAATGAGGGTTTTTCGCCAACAAGGTTTTAGTGAGGCTTGAAATTAAGCCAGACACTAGCAATAACAGTGACTTTCTAGTAGTTTGAATTATCTTACTATTTCCAAAACACCATAAGGGCATATTGGGGCCATTTCACTCCATCATGATCCCCTAGTAAACCCAAGGAGTTGTTTCACTCCATTGTGATCCTCCTTCAAGGTATCGAGGTCACTTCACTCATTGTGATCCCCTAATGCTAGCAAGACGTTCACCTCTCGGATTAGTTAGGTAGTCATTAAGGAATGCGATACTTGTTAAATGACAAATTATTAAGCAAGCACGTTTGATAGTATGCTCACAAGCGATAACTACTCGGTATGATAAAAAGTAACGCATAATAATAAGTAAAACAAATCGGCAAACAACACTACTTCCATTAATAAGGGGCTCATTACACAATTGTTTACAAGAAAAACAAAAGAGTTGTTCCACGTATGGCCACAACTTCAACTATCAAAAAGAGTTGCCACATATAAAAAAGAAGTGTTTCATAAATTCCCTGGCTACTCCTCGGCTTGAGCCGTCTCCTCCACGTCCTCGACAAGGACAATGTCTTTAGCAACAGTGACAGGGGGATCTCTTCAATTGGCACTAGGCATCCATCAAGGACATCTTTGTCGGGATCCATCTCGTTCTTCTCAAGGATCCCATAGAGAAGAACCGCTTGGGGAACGACTTGCTGAAAAGACTTTGTGTGTACGTTGAGCACATAGTCTTACAGTTTATTCAACTCCATCTCTATTTGTACCTTTTCGGAGACAGCCTTGTCATGAGCCAAGGTTTCCTCCAACAATGATTGCTCAAGGTCCCTGACCTCCCTCGAGAGCTTCTCATTTTCCTTTTTTAACCCCTCACAATAGGCTCTGAGGGCATCTCGCTCTTGCTCTTCCTTTTTTAAACCTTGCTCAACAACCCTCAGCGCCTCTCCCTAAGCAACGTTCACTTCTCAAACCTCCTTTAAAGAGTTGGAAGAGGTAGCCAATTCTTTTATTTTTGCCAACTCTGCGACCCCACCCTTGGTTATTTGAGAGCGAAGGACCTTGGTGATGGCAAGTATTTGGCTATGCATTTCGAAGCATGTCGCCACCAAGTCTACAGTAGAGGATCCACTCAACGCCCCCTTCTCTATTGGTGAAAGGGAAATACTCACGCCCTGGAAGAACGTAAGGTTAGGGGCGAAGAAAGGCTCTACATGGCCCCCACTTGTCTCAAAGGCACTCAGCCGAGGCCTTTTCGGCGAGTGGTGAAAGGAAGATTGCTTTTTATCCTTGGACTTCTCCTTGTCCATTGATTTATCTTTTCTTTTCCTCTTCTCGATTTTTGGGGAAGGCACTTGATCAGGGAAGGGAGTCTCTCTTGGCTGCGAACTTTCATAACTGTTGACAACCTTCTCGGTTTTGCCACGATCCTGCTTATTTTCTTCAGGCGATCCAGGAAGACAACTCCTTGCTGAGCCATTACTCCTGCAACAAAATATATGAATCCAGCAATGTTAAAAATTGAGGACAATACGGCGAATAATGAACACAAATACCATACAAGTTCATCCAGTAATGTGAAGAAAGATAAATCTTAAGAATTTCTCGGATGGGGAGCTTTCGAGAGAGTTGGTCCATTATTTCAAACATTTTCTTGCTGTCTTCAGTCGTGGGTGACCTCAACCAAGATAGATAGTGTACGGGGTCTTGAGTTCAGTACACGGAAAACTTGGGGGTGTTCCCATTGAAAAAATGATGCCTTCCGGCAGGTGTTATTGAAATTTTGAAAAAAAAAATCTTTGAAATATTTATATGAAGACGAGAAAGCGGTAAAAAGAACTTTATTGGACTGAATAACTAAGGACACCAACTTAACGGGGCCAGAGGAGTGAGCACTATAATAAGACAAATATACATGGGGAGAAGGACGAAGACGATACATCTCGGCCAAAAGCCGAAATGCTTGGAGTGACGCCTAAGAGTTGGGGTGCAACTGAGTAGGCGCCACGTTAAGCGTGCCGAACACACCCAATGTAAATTCATCGAAAGGAAGATGGACAACGGAGTCCGTGAACATGCATAGGTACATATAAAAGAAATCATGGACATAACCTTCTCGGCCATCGCACATGTTATCTATAGGCGTGCAACGTTCAGTGAACATCTCAGTGCTCGTCTTCCCCGTCGTGAACATGGGAACGCTGGCAGTATATGTCTCCATCGTAGAGTACCACCTATACCTAGAGAAGTGACGGGTTGCTTGAGAACTCGCCCAATCATATCTGCTGTGATGGGGAAGATTGCTCTTGGCTATCTCGGACTGCAACATATCTGCCAAATTAGGACTGTCATATGACTCGTTGTTCCCCTGCCGCCGAACACCTCCTCGAACATGATAGGAGAGCTCTCACATCCCCCAAAACCCGCCTCAACACTCGAAGAAACACTCTCGGTGGACTCATTGAAGCTACACAAGGACGACATCTTTTACCTCTCGGAACGAAAGCTTTGCACCTAGCCACTACGAAACACTTCAAGTTGTCGGATATAAGAGAGAAACTTTGGAGCACACCCATATAATGAGTCAACACTCTCATTTATAGAAAGAGCACACTCCAATGCGCCTAAACAGTGAACGCTCTATCTTTCACCGTTAGATTACGAGGGCACAACCTTCAAAGATATGACATGTCACCGCCAACGCATGAGTAATGGGAGCGAAAAAACAAAGATGCAAAAGGACCACACATCCAGTATCCTGCTAAAACATGGCTGATTGGTGCAACAAGATCCAAACTTCTCGCCCAATAAGAGTCTGAGGTGATCGATACTTTGCAACTTCAAATTCAAACCTTTCGCCCAATTAACTCTCAGGCTTGGGAGGCAAGTGTACTACACGGCCTAGGACGACATCTTGTCGCCCTAATCTGATAACATTTCAGACCAAGGCAACCTTGGGATGCCAACTCACGAACAATCTCTAACAGACGTGATCTGTAAAGCTGTAACATGACAATAGTGAGAAACTTGTGTCAGCCCTAACACTATAAATAAGTGAACAATGCAAGTCAAAGGTACGCAATATATTCACAACCTGTCTTTTATTCCGATAGCCAAACACTGACTTGAGCGTCGGAGCGTCATTGGCAAGTACTTCTCCATTCAATCTTGGACGCATATTTGGCGAACTAGGACAAGCGGATAAAGGAAGGTGAAGATTTGGACTATTCAAACTACATGACTGACAACTCTTTGGGTCCCAATAATTTGTGTAAGAATATTTTCAATTAAACAATTTAAAAATAATATTTTACATGAAAAAAAAAATTATATTATACAATTTAAAAGTATTTTTTATTTTAGGATTATATGATTTTAAAAAAATGATTTCTCGTACAACCAGAAAACCACTTTTTAAATGAAAATTAATTTTTCAAATTTCATATTCTAAAGTTATTTTTTTACTTATTGTACATTTTGAAAGCTATTTTTGATTTTTAAATTATACAATCGAAAAGCTTTGTTATTTATAACTCTTTTTATGGAAAAAAAAACTTTCAGATGCAAAATTCAAAATTATTTTTTGATAAAAGAATAGATAAGGGTGGCTCCAACAAGGGAATGATGACGGCAATGGGTTAGCAAAGGAGGCAGTATTGTCTTTTAAGCACTACCATGGAGTGCACATGAAAACTATGGGTACAAAAGAAATTGTCTTTACTCAACTTGTTTACAGTCAAATTAACCTTCATGTCTGGTGCACATAATTTATAATTTTCAAACCAAAGACACAGTTCGTTAGATATCAAGGTAAACAAAGACAATTACACGGTTTTGTTTGTTTTTTGTTTTAATTGTTATCTGCAAGAGGCATATTCACAAGTTTGATGTCAAGACCAGAGTATATTAATACAAACTGTGAGGTTTTAGATGCTTTTATATGCAACAATTCCTATTAGAAATAAATTGCCTGTATATACGTAAAACCCTTGCATTATGCGAGTTAGTAAATAAAACCGATCCTACTTTTCTTGATTATACAGGATGTTCTAAAGTTTTTTATTATAGGCCGTATCTTGAACTATATCTTTAATTAAAGAAAATAAAAAATAAGAGAGTTAATTTACATTCCCTACAACCTTAATTTGACAACCTTTTCTGGGATTTCTTGCAATGGGTAGTTCCTATTTTCGAACTTTAGGTCGAGACATTAATACTTTGTGCATTTGTTGCCACTGAAGTCTTTTCAAAACTTAAAGAAGGCAAAACTATCAGGGTGCAATAAATAGTCAATATTTTAAAAAGTCATCTATCTGTTTTAGTTCCACGTACCTGACATTAACACTTATACTATATCCTTTATATTCACCTCTGTTGGCATTATCTTCTGTTTCAGATATGTCTGTACTTTCCTAGCGTGGTTTGGTTAGTCTTGGGTAGATCCGAAACATAAAATTTAGGTACTCATACTTAAATACTTAACGGTTAATTAGACCTATATTTGTAACAAAATTTATTAATTTCTTTTTTAATCCTACTATTTAAAAGATTTCAATAAATTTAATTTGTTTAATAATAGTCAATATAGTCCTTCTGTTAAATTCGAATTAATAGAGTTTAAATAGTGAAAACTTGACACATGATACATTGGAAAGAGTATTTTCTATCTAACTTCCCTTCATCATGGTCAACTATGCCCAACATTGGATAGCTCGGACAATATGGAAATTCTAATGACTCTAGTAAAAGAGTTCATGCCTAGACAAGGAAGCGAATAAAATTGATATTCAGTATATTTTTAGTCATCCAATGGCTGGTTAAATGTGTCTTTTTTTCTTATTTGGCTTCTTGTTGAACTTAAGCATGAGGGCAACCTTAAACCCATTCCTTACTGTCACAGGCTGTTTCTGGAATGTGGTGTTTTTTATCTTTTCCTTATCCCATTTAAATTGGAGATGGGTTGTTTAGAATAATGTAAATTGTTCAGAGAGGAATTTGGCAATGAAAAATTGGTACTGAATTTTTTGAAGGACCAAAAGCAATTTCAACCGTAAACTTTATTTTCAACCGCATGGGTGATGATTTAGAGAAACCATTAGAGGGAAGTTAGACAGGGGAGACTATTTTCATTACACCACGTGTTGAAAAAACCACATTGTTTTTTTAAACAAATTTGGGGTCAAATTAAAACGTTTTAAAATAGGAGAACTAAATTAAAAAAAAAAATAACAAATAGAAGGATAAAAAAGGCAATAAATCCAAATAAGTAAATAAATAATGACAACCATCACCCTCTGCACCTTGTATATTATGAAGAACAAAAGTGTTTTCTCAGTCCAAAAGACAACAAAATTACAAATACTAATGAGTTTATGATCTTAAAAGGAACTACCATTTAAGACAGCAACAAAACCTGCAGTCAGCGTTTACTTTCAAAACATATTGGCTAATAATTGAGAAAAAAAACAGTTATCAATCAATATATAAATGGTTCTAATGCATTAAGTAGCATTTACTGTACAAAGATAAAATAAAATCATAAGCCTAACTTCTGCATTAATGAGAAAACATTTATATATTTATCTCTTTCTTGCTTTCCTCCTTCTGGACTCTGCCTTTTGCCATTTCTTTCTAGAAACCAATTTACTCTTTGGTTTCAGTTTTAACTCAGGCGAGAACTTGTAATTTGGATCTCTCATACGTGCTTGTATGTCCTTGAAAAACTGAATATTTAGTTGTTTAGGCCCTCCTTGTCTAAGCTCTTCATATTCTGGTCCTGAAACAACATTTTCAAATGCTCCTATTAGAATATCTAAATCACTCATAACCTCCCACACATTACTGTACCTCCCATCTGGACCTTTCTTTAATTTCTTTAAGGCATTCTCAACAGCAATCTTCCTAGCTTGCTTTCCTGGTGACAACTCCTCAGGTTCTTGTTCAGCTTTCAACATCTCTGAGATGGTTCTGTATTTGGGAACTTCGTCAAACTCAAACAATTTATCTATGTACTTGTCACTACTTTCATTTGGGTAAGCTTCAGTAGGAATATCATCATCACTATCCATTTCATCACCAGTCCACAGTGTCTTCTCTTCATCACTGCCAGACCAGACACTTCTTAACTCATCACTGTCATCTGCATCAATCAAGTCTGAATGTTTTTTAGCTTCCAGTCTTGCTTTCTTTATCTCCTTATCTAGATTACTCTTAGAACCCATTTCTTCATCACTTTCATCCTCACTTCCTGTCCATAGAGTGTTATCTTCATCCATCTCCTTTGCCCAGGCTTTCTTGAACTCTTCATCCCCTGGTCTTCCACGGCCAAAGAGATCATAACCTCTACGTGTGTCACGTGCATATGATCTCAACGCTACAAATCCAATTCATTAGCTCAAAGGAACTCATTCTATATACTAATTGTATGTATCAAGCCTACAAAAGAAGCCTTCTTCTGAAGATTAAATTATATATTTTAATTAAAACAATGTCCATAAGGTTAAAGCAATACGTAAAAGTAGGATATAGAGAAATCAATGAAAAAGAATGTGTATTTCCTTTTATTTGCTATGTTTAAAGAAGACAAGAATCCCGTTCATGATTCTATACAAATACTTCACCAATGGATAACAAGTTAAATTACAACAGAACCAAGATTTTTCACGGAAAAGAATAAAAAACAATAAAGATACATTCCAAAGTCCTCCTGACCTAAAGGAAATACATAGATACATTTGATTTAGTGCATAAAAATCAATAAATGGTTTCCGTTATTAAATTAAAATTGGAATATTGTCTTCTACGAGGAATTCAGTAATGAAAATATCAAATGGTACTTCTCATTGCCACACTACCATAACCAGTTCAAGCCAGCACGGGTTAAAAAATTTCTAATGTAAAGACTACCTTGAAAGTTCGTGAGAGAGCCACTATTGCAACAATGTTGTAGTACGCTTGGACCTGAATCATAAAAATAAAATACTTTTGACCTGAAATAGAAACAGAGATGAGGTAATTCAGCTATCGCAACAAAAAATTATCTAAAACAAGTACTTCAACAAAATATAAATCACCAAAAAGGCAAAATGATTGAACGGAAAATAATCCTAACCTTTGAGAGAGTGGCAACCAATGTGACTTTGCAACCTTTAGAAGAGATGGAAAGAGACTATTGTAGGAGAATGACCTACATCCCATCAGGAAGAACTAATTGACCTGTCATTAATAATTTTTTCTCTTCAGTCCACAACATTTGTCCACACTTAAATAGGAAGAAATCATTTAAAAAAATATATAATCCTAGGCTGTCCAAGCCACAATTTTCAAAATTAAAATCACTAGTGCTATCTTTCAAGGCATTTTTGGATCAAAGCATTGGTTACGTTTTCAGAATGCTGACATTTTGTCAAATGGTTTGAGGGCATTGCAGTTGAACCACTAAATCCCACATTTCAGTAACAAGAATAGTCCTTTATAGCACATTCTTCAACTGAGAAAACAAGAAGCAAATGGTGTTCTTAGGCGTAGAATGGTTTTGTGGGTGCTATAGATTTCTAAAGAGTGGTGTGAAGAAAATCGGTGACTCGGCCATCGGAAATGCGGAGAAGCGATAAAAAGAAGAAGAGCGGCAATAAGAAAAGGTGACCTAGCAACAGTAAGACAGATACGTCGTCGTCAAAGGCTGAGGGGTGACTCCGGCAAATAGTTCAAGATGGAAGAACCAAGGACAGTGGCGGAAGGTTCCGCTTCGAGGGATAAAAGGGTGAAACAAGTGTTATATTTTGACTTAATTTGACTTTATCTTATGTCATTATATAAATTTTAATTTTGATTGGACAAAAGTCTTAATCAATTAAGAGTAAATTATTTTTCATAGTTTTATAAAAAAAAATTATATCCATCTCAAAGTGTTATATTTTAACCTATGAGTCTAAATTTCTCATCATATTTTTATAAAAAAAATATCATATTTATTTGTATATGTTTTAATAATATAAAAACGTTAAACATTCAATAAAAAGGAAGAATTATAAATAAAGACATGAAAACACATTTAAAATGAAAAAAGTTTAACAAATAAAACATATTTTTATCTTAATAATTCAAATGTAAATTGCGTATTCTTCAAATGTAAATTTTATTTTATTTTTTAAAAGTATATATTGATTTCATTAAAAAATAAGAGAAATTTTAATTAAATATTACATTTAGTTTGAAGATATTTTTAGTTCTAGAAAAGAAGTTTGAAAAGATTTTGAAAAACTTGTTATAAACTATTTCAATTAAATCAAAGTGGGGTCTCTAATTAAGTTTATAATTTTTTATAAAGCTTTAGGATGATAATCAAAAGAGATAACTCAAACAAAAACTAAAAAGTAGGTAAATTGTGGCTATCCCCTATTACTGCAACCGTGATGTGGAAGAACATTGGGGAACATGGATTCAGAAAGACATGACATATTTAAGTTGTCAAATAATGTCAATTAACACATTTTTTTTTCTTTTTTTAGAATCTACTTAAAATTCTTTCATTTTTTTCAAACTTTACTAAAATTATTAAAATTTTCTTTGCAAAAATTATTTGGACACTTAATCTTTTTGTTGAATTTTTTTAAAACTTTTTGTTAAAATCCTTTTAAACTAAAGATGATGGAATACATCTCACCCACTGTAGGTAAAAAAATAAAGAAAATAAAAAGTTATAAAGTGAATCAAGAATTTTTCATAAGATTGAGTATCTTTAAATTTTAGGTTTCAATAAATTGTTAGAATTTGAATACAGTTTTAAAGAAGTCATTTTGAAAAAAATAAAATATTAAGGAGAAATCTTCTAAATTATATAAATTATTTAGAATAATTTAGATTTGTATGTGGATGTAGAGTATATTAGAGCTTTCTATTTTGCGTCATATATTTGGGTATAAAATATATTTAGGCCTTGTATTTTGAGCCGTATTGGATTTTGAAGCCTATAAATAATATTAGGTGTCCAAAGTTAGGATATGAGAGAAATTTTCTTCTTATATCATTTGTGATTATCTTGTAAGAGTTTTGAAATACAAGCTAGAATTAAGAAGCTTGTCATAAAATCTAGAATTAAAAACTTATTATAAAAACTAGAGTTAGAGGACTTGCTCTATAAAGTAGAGTGAAAATACACTCTATAAATAAGAGGACATAACTTTATAAATTTTAAACTTAATTTGAAGTAGTGTTATAATGTTGAAATTTCTAGCACATTTAGTTCATAGGCTTATTTTTATTAGCTTTTTTAATAATATTTTTTTTTTGTTAAGCATAGATGTTTTGGACAGCTTGTTCATTTATTGGCTCCTTGCCACCTTCAGCTTTGGCCATGATTCTACACAAATGAAAACACTAAGATGCAATAATAATAATAAACACTAAGTATACTAGAAAAAATATTTGAAATATTGTTAGCTTTATTTTATCTTTCTTTCAGTTCAGTATACCCCGATAGAGATACACAGTAAGATGCAATAACATCAACATTCATAATTCAATAAAGCAAATAAAAAGATTGTTGAACATCATATGTTTTGTCTTTATTTTCTTGTAAAAGTCCATATAAGATTAATCCCTCTTGTAAAACCGACATTGAATTTGTTTGTTTTTAGGTCTTTATTTATGAAAAACACACAGAGGTAACAATTTCGTGTTTCACTTATTATCCCTTACAAGTTTGTCTGCTCTGGATGTTGATGTTGCGTTCTCCTACTGCATGAACAGTGGTGTCTTTCTCAGCTCCCCTCTCTTTGTTAATTGTCTTAGACAGCCTCTGCCATATCACTAGTCTTCGATTTCCTTTCTCTTGTTTGTTTCATAGATAGGGTGGTGCAAGCTATAAACTAGTGGGTTGGGTCACATTAGGCTTTTAGTTTTATTTTACTCCTCTCTAGCTATTTTGGATGGTTGGGCTCAGTTTTAGTCCAAGACAACTTTTTTTTTTGTTTCATGTAAAAACTAATATATAATATAATCAGCTAGAGTTATCATAAAAGTATAATAATATTAGAAAAATATAAAAAATATTTAAAAATAAGAAATTTTTATCATAATAATATTATTTTAAATAATTATTTTTTAAATAACACCTATTCAACTTTATTTTCCAAACTAATATCATTTATTGTGCATGGCCAGAATTCTATTATCCGGAAACTGAATTCTCAATTCAAATTTTGTAATTTTGAAATTTATACCCAATCAGAATTTTAGTTCATCGGAATCGAATTCTAAAAAGGTTTTTATTTTTATTTTTTCAGTTATATATATATTTTTGTTTTAAAGTATAAAATTTTTTAATTTGTGTGTGACCTTTTTATTTGTAAAATCTGAAAATATATAAAAATATTATAAATATTTATTATAGAATATGAGAAATTAATTTTTTTAAAAATCAAATTTTGACTATATAAATAATATTTTAAAAATTTAATTAAAAATAGTCAGACTAAATTTAAAATTAGTTGTGAGATAAAAAAAATTAAACTATCTAAATATTTAATTTAATTTAAAGATAATAAAAATATTAAAATTTTGTGAATGGTTGTCCTTGTTGATAAATTAAAAATTTGAAATGAAGTTGGAAATGTTAAAAAAAATTAGGCAGTGCAATTTATAGATTTAAAAATAGGTAAAAGTGTTTTTTAGTACATGAAGTAAAATATAATTAAAAATTTGGAAGGATTTATTATTTATTTTTAATTTATATGAAAAAGTTTATTTAAAGATGTTTTGAAAAATTTAATTAAATGTAATTTTTGAGAGAAAAAAGAATTAAACTATCTAAGCTAAATGTAATTTGATTTAAAGATAAAAGAAAATATTGAATTTTGTGGATGTTTATTAATGATGGTAAATTAAAAATTTGAAATGATTTTGAAAAATAAAGTTGGGAAATGTTAAATAAAAATCTAAGGTAGTATAATTTATAGATTTAAAAATGGATAAAAGTAGAAGATTTTTGTTTTAAGTAAAAATTTTATTAAAAATAAAATTAAAATTTTGGACTTTATTTTAATTTATGTGAGAGAGGAAGGTAAATAAAAAAACTATGTAAGGGAAAAAACATTTAATTTCATTAAATTTATAAAAACAAAATTGAGACAAAAAGCAGAGAGAAAAAAAATCTATTTATAAATATTTTAAGCAATTAATATAATAAGAAAATAAATAAAAAATTATTTTATTTTTTTGTATTTATATAATAAATAAAAATAATACATTACAATAAATTTATAACTGTGTTTTATATTACAAAAAAATTGGAAGAAAAATTATAATAATTTATAATATTGTAATTATAATTAAATTTTGTATTTAAGTTTATTGAAAAAATATGTAATAACAAAAATGAAATAAAATATTTATCGTGCTTAAAAAAATGGAAAATATATATATATGAAAGAAAGTTATTTATTTGTGAGAATGAAGAAAATTAAAATTAAATACTGTTAATGTTATTATTAAGAAATAAATAATACTAATGTTATTATTGTAGTAGATAATTTTAAAATAGTAAAGTCAATTAATAAAATTATATTAAAGTCAAAAATAAGTTGTTAGTAAAATTATAGCGATTTTTTAAAATTTAAAATTTGGTTTTGAATAAGGATAAAATACATGGATAATGTTGGAAAGAGTAGGTAAACTTATTTATTAATGACTTGAATTTTTGCTAACAACATCTTCAATGACATGTGAATATGTTAGTCTCCATAATGGTGACTAGTTCCGCAGTGGCGACGACGTCTGTTACGTGGTGGGTTGCGTCGTGGTGATTGTGGTTGTGGTTCATCATTGGATTCAAATTGTGGGGGTGTTGTATTCATTTGCATTGTAGCGGAAGAACTTCCTCCTTCATTGTCAAAGTGTGTTGGATGCATATTTTGCATGTGATCATTAGCAGAAGGTGGTGTATTTAGATTTGTCCCAAACAAGTTATAGAAGAAATCAGTTGAACTGGATGCAAATGATTGTCTTCTATCATCCATTATAGGTTGTCGTTGAGGTGTATTGAATTGTTCGAATGCAAACAAATGTCGGTTGTCGCAACCGGGGTCACGACGAGAATGGCGAACAAAATAAAATTATTTTTTTAAAACAAAGGAGTCGCCACCATAGTTTATCATGAAAAACTATAAAAAAAAACCGAAAAAATTGATAAAGCAAGTCTGCGAAAACTAGATTTCGGATCCAGGAGTCGGTTACGTGTGGAGAAGGTATTAGCACCCCCACAACGCCCGTCCTAAGACGATACCTTTAATTAAATGAGTAAAATAAGTGTGATTTTGTAAAATGTTTATTTTTTCAAAGAAACAAAAAAGACAAAAATACAAATAAAAACAAAGAAAAATATTTTTTATTTTGGGAAAGGGCCCGACAAGGTTTGACTTTGCTCTTACGTATCTCCATCAAGGATGGAGAATCAGGATTACGTAGTTCTTTAGATAAGATTGTTTGTCAGGTTGATATTTTTATTTGTGACATTTTTGTAATTAATTTTTTTATATTTGATATTAAAATGATTTATTTCCAAAGTTTCATATTAAATATCGCGTGACGCGTGTGG
>Ga0099824_1001865_pt1 | contig 30437 bp, 25 predicted proteins | sample SiratrowhiteBW_FD_76837 | JGI IMG/M metagenome (GOLD analysis project Ga0099824, IMG submission 76837) | Root nodule microbial communities of legume samples collected from California, USA - Siratro white BW | ecosystem: Host-associated > Plants > Roots > Nodule | place: USA: California... | reverse complement strand
TATATATATATATAATATATATATATATATATATATATATATATATATATATATATATATATATATATATATATATATATATATGCATGTATTGAGACATGTATACATATTTATAGATATACATACACATGCATGTATGTGCATGTATTCAAACATATGTATGTATCAATTTATATACTGAAGAATCGATAGATGTGTTTATAAGAGTGCAGAATATGAAACAATGTAGGATACTAAGACCATATCCATTTCTTTTTCATTTACGATTTTATTTTATTTAATTATTATTGTTAAAACATTATCATATTATTACAAATTATTAAAACATTATTCAAAGATTATGAAAACGGTACAGGATTAGAACGATGCAGATGTGTCTGCATTTTACGTTTGGTTATAAATGTAATTTTAATACATAAAAATAGACATTGTCATATATTTGAAACTACAAAATATCGAATGATATGTTGAATTTTTCCGTTGCTTTATTTAGATTCTTAAATTTATTATTAGTTTAATCTGTATACACATTAATATTATTACTTAATCAGACATTGTATGTAATAATTGAATTAATTTGAGGATCAAAATTATCTTTTAGAAAAAATAAAATAAAAATTCTGATACTGGTGGTAGTTAAGTTCGTTGTGCATTTTCCCGTTTTGAGTTGATCATGCTCTTGTGTGGATTATCGTTTTGATGATTGCTTCTTCATTCCCATAGAAAAAGAAATCCTATTTTCATTACCCTCAAATCTCAAATTGAGAAAATTCCATTGCCACAATGTCCAATCTTCATCATCTTACGATTTTTCTTCTGGCCCCTGCACTGATGTGTAGCATGGTGGATTCAATGCTGTTCGAGCTGAGATCCTCTCACCCCAAGTGCATCTCCGAGGATATGAAGGCCAACGTCATCTCCGCCGGCAATTACCACGTCGTTAATCCCAACAATGTCGGCACCGTTCCTGATGATCACAAGATCTCTGTTAGGGTAAGCTCATCATTGTGATTTCAATCCTTTAGGATCTTACTCTTTCAGTTTTAATTTTAGTCATAAACAAAATGTTTGATTTTCGTTTTTAAAATAATATGAAACTATTGTTTGTGTTATTATGTCGATACATCGTGACATTTACTATAATCTGTGTTGTAAATCATCCTATTACAAATCATAAAACTTGTTTAGTTTTACATAACTATCTGTCATGTTAATCATAATTTTTATTGATTTACAATGTAACGTTATCGATACACAACAATTAAATTATTTCAATTTTAGTGGAAAAAACTAGTTTTTTTATTTTTCTTACGGAAATCAAACTTGAAATTTGTCAATTTTTTAGAAATTAAAAATATATTTAAATCTTCTTGTGTAATAACCTGAAAGTGTGCCTTTCCCCCAACCGAAGTATTTTAAGGTAGAAAATGCAAGAGATTTAAGAACAAGAACGATTGAATGTCCAATGGTTAGTGGTGTGTACTTGCTAAAAGGTTTCTTAATTGTTTTATGCAATGTTTTATTTTGACTTTGAGTTTTGTGAATCTAAAATATCTTGCACTTTTTGGCTTTGAAAAACGTTGCAGGTGCGTTCGCCTTATGGACACGGTTATCACTATGGAGATCATGTGCTTTTTGGTGATTTTGCATTTACTGCAGCTGAGTCTGGTGATTACACTGCTTGTTTTTCAACGCATACCACGGATACTATTACTGTTGATTTTGTTTGGAAAACTGGGGTTGCTGCCAAGGACTGGAACAATGTTGCCAAGAAGGGCCAGATTGAAGTAAGTCTCACTATGTTCCTTCTCATAGAATTTGTGGGTATGATTGGTACTGTTGGAGTAGTTTGGAGTTTTTACCAATTCGCCATACTTTGTTCTCTGTCATATTTATGATTGATTATGCTAAATGCTGTTCATTTTGATGATATCAATTCATAAGAATATTGAGAGAATCGCATCACATAAGCTAATCATTGTAGTGGGGGAATTCAAGACCTTATAAATTTCACACTTTAACATTAGGACTCAAGTCATTGAATCGTGGATTCTTATAGAAGTTTGATTTGTTTTACCTTTTTTAAGTGATTGTTGAGAAGTTTACTTAAATTGGCTTTAGGTAGCTTTTGAATTTTTATTTCTTGTTTCAATAGAGCACCTTTTATTTGTTTATTTTTCCAATAGCTTTAAGTGTTAGCTTTACTTTAGATTTTTGTATTACATGTTCGTGCATCTACGTATTAAATAATCAAATGTTTAGTTCTCAGATGCATGTCTTGAATTTCTGTTCATTTAATTAAGCCAAAGTCAAAGCATATTATGCATGAACCAAATTGTTTGAGCTTGAACATAGGTAGATTCTATTGAGCCATCACCTGCACTCTAATTATCAGCTCTAATTTCTTTTAGAACTCGTCAGCTGTATTTTGCAGTGCTCATTAATGTGCTACTAAATTTTTCTCTAGTAAATGGGATTGGCAACTTGTAAGTGTAGACTGTGTTCAATCAATCAGTAGCAGATAGGGCTAATATCAGTGTTCTTCATTTAGCTTGTTCTTTGAAATTTAATTTTGTTTACTTTTTCTATGATAAAATTACATATTTATATTTGAGTAAAGGGCCAAGACCATGGAAATTCAGAAATAATTTAGGTTGAACAAATGAACATACAGCAAGCAGAACCTGTAAGAGAAATGATATAGGACATGCACTATATATCCAAATTTCTTACCTCAGCTAACCCATCCTTTACGTATGAATGTGTAACTTTCTCTCCAGATTACGACGTCAGGACACACTATTACGAACAGTTAACATGTATTTTAGCGTGATTATTCATTTCAGTCTATCATTGTTATATTTCTTCTCTAACATCTGAAGGATTTTTTGTGAATGAATATCTTTGTCAGGTAAAGGAATGTCGGATTTATAGATCTAGGTGTATGGTCTTGGGTGTTTTCTAAAGTGTTACTTTTTGACATCTTAGGAAATGGAATTGGAGTTAAGGAAGTTGAATGAGGCTGTCACATCTATCCACGACGAGATGTTTTATCTTCGTGAAAGGTACAAATTCATAGTTTCTGCCCACAAGTTTACCGGTGCTCGATTTAGTAAAAAATGTTTCTCCGTGTGATCCAATGGGACTGGCTTCTGCTTAACTCATTCAAAGTCCCTTGAATGCAAAATATATGGAACATATTGTTGTGGGCTCACAGGAAATTTGAATATTTTTCAGAGATGGATCTCTCTCTGTATGCCTTGTATTAACTATATATTACCAAGTGTTTATACTATTCAAGAGTTATTTGGTCCATGTTTTCATGCAAAATTATATTCTGTTAATTTGTCTTGTTATACCCAAAAGAGCGATATGGATGAAATCACTTGACCTATTAACTTTTTCACCCAACCAAAACAGAAATAAGGAAGGTTTAAAACAAAATGTGACATATGTTTTAGTCCACCAAGGGCATAAACAGATAGTTGTGTGCTTTTCCTTTGACGTGCCATAACCTTGATCATTCATTCAATGGGTTGGTGCTCATCAGAAAATTTCCCTTTTTTAAGCTACCAACGTTCTTCTCTCCTGTTCTCCACCTTTTGTGACCAAAATTCTCTGCTTACTTATTCTGTGGCCCTCATAAATGTGACAACAAACCAAGGAGGGAAGGGTGTGATGAAACTGATAAATGACAGATTCCTATTTTGTGTTTCAACTTTGTAAGGTTTGATTTCATATAGTCACACACTCTCTACTGGAGGCTGATCTTTTCATTCATTCCGAGGATAGAGTTTTTTGCTGAATTTTGATGACATTATTTCATGGCTGATACAGGGAGTCAGAGATGCAAGATCTTACCGACGAGACTAACAGCAAGATGTTCACCTACAGTTTCGTTTCAATTTTAGTTTGCTTGTCTGTGGCTGGTTTGCAACTATGGCATTTGAAGACATTCTTTGAGAGGAAGAAGCTCCTCTAAGATGGCTTTTATTCATTTGGTTAGCTTGGTTCTTTTTGGCACATTGCTGGATATATACAGTATTTAGATTGCGTTTTTTTTAGAATGGCAATTACTTGTTGCTTCCTATTATTGATTATACTGATGGAATGTAACACTGGATTAGTATATTTCAGATTTTTTTTTTCTTTTTGGATCCTTTTAAGGTTCTGTTGGCCATGTTAAGCAAGTATAATTTTCTCCATAGCCGAGTCTCAATTTATTTTTGGGTTGAGTCTGTATCGTCTAAAATGTATACAATTGGTTTAAGTTTATATTTCTACTGCCACATATACATGTTTTAATTCATTGCTTTAAAAAACTGACCGAACTAGTTCGTTGGATACGAAAATCTATTAAAAATTTAATGTTCGGTTCAAATAAACTATAGAACAGAATTAGACTAAAAAAAAAGTTGTAAAAAATCGAAAAAATAATCAAAAACTGAAAATAGTGGCCAACAACTAATATATATCTGTCAATAAAAATTAATCGATGTTATTTTGATAGTTTTCTTTAAAAAACAAATTTTAGATAAAAACTTGTTATTGTTATTAGAAATTATTATTTATTATTGAAATTGAGACGTGCAATATATTTATTTAGATTTTTATGTGTATCTTAAATTTTGAGAATATATAAATAATTTTATTTTTTAAAAATTTCTAGTGTTAAATAATCATTATATCATGTTTTCAATATTATTTAATTAATTTGCCAATACAAATTTAACCATAAATTAATCACATTAAACCTTAAAACAATGATTTTGTATATTGTTTGATCTGTTCTAATTTAAAAAATTGTGTGAAATCTTCCCCACTCCTTATGTTTGCCACTATCATGCAAGGTATGCATATCACCGAGTACAATGGTACCAGTCACGGATAATTAATTAAAAAAAAAAAGTGACGAGAGTTAGAATTTTGATATTTAACACCCATCTATAAAAAAAAAGTAACTATTTGGTAATTATATAAATATTTATTTTTATTTACTTTTTTACTTTAAATTTTTAATATATCTTTTTCATACAAGATATGACAGTTAATCTCGTGTTGCTGTATTAAAAAAAACACACACACACAAGTAAAATGGTTGCATATATATGATTTCAGCTTGCTTTATCTCGTATAATTGAAAAAAAAATGTTCAAAAATATTGAACAGATATTTTTTATTTTATTTTTAAATTACATAATTATGACATCACATACATGCATATTCGTGTGAGCGTTGTGATGTTACAATGAGACTCTTCCTTCTGAGGGAACAGAAAACAAAGGTTTGGTATCTGCGGAACAGTGTGCGTTTTGCATTGGACCAACAATGGGAAGCGCCACTGTTGCTTCAACCATCGTCGACATGGCCCAGAGGTGCACGTGCATGCGCGACCTCAAGCTCCTCCACGCGCACGCGTTCCGCACGCACCTCCACGATCACGTGGTGGTCCTCGGCAAGCTCTTTCGATTCGCTGCGGTGTCGCCGTTGGGCGACTTGCGCTACGCTCACCAGATGTTCGACATAATGCCCCGCCGAACCACCTTCTTCTACAATACCCTCATACGCGCTCACTCCCATTCCACCTCCCCTTCTCTCTCTTCTCTCCTCTTTAACGTCATGAGGCAAAACGACGTCGCCCCGGATCAGTTCTCCTTCACCTTCTTGCTCAAGTCCCGATCAAGAACCACTCCTTTGACCCACCACAACGACATACATGGCGCCGTTTTGAAGTTCGGGTTTTGTAGCCACTTGCACGTCCAGAACGGGCTGATACACTTCTATGCCCATAGGGGGATGACCCTTTTGGCAAGAAGGGTATTTGAGGATGTTTTGCACCTGGGTTTGGAGGTTGATGTTGTGTCCTGGTCGGGGTTGCTTGTGGCGCACGTAAAGGCTGGTGAGTTGGACGTTGCGAGGAGGGTGTTCGATGAAATGCCCCACAGGGATGTGGTTACGTGGACTGCCATGTTGTCGGGGTATTCTCGGGCGGACCGACCCAGGGATGCTCTGGAGTTGTTCAGGGAGATGAGGCATGCCGGGGTGTGGCCGGACGAGGTTACCATGGTGAGCGTGATCTCAGCTTGTGCTACTTTGGGAGATGTAGAGACAGGGAGGATGGTTCACCATTTCGTGGTGGAGAATGGGTTTGGGTGGATGGTTGCGCTTTGCAATGCGCTCATTGATATGTATGGGAAGTGTGGATGCTTGGAGGAGGCATGGTACGTGTTTCGAGGGATGACGAGAAGGAGCTTGATCACATGGAACTCGATGATGACGGTATGTGCGAACCATGGGAATGCTGATGACGCTTTCAGGTTGTTTGAATGGATGGTTTCTTCCGGGGTTGTGCCTGATTCAGTGACACTTCTGGCGCTTCTTGTTGCGTTTGCTCATAAGGGGTTGGTGGATGATGGAATAAGATTGTTTGAGAGAATGGAAAGGGACTATGGAGTTGAACCTAGGATCGAGCATTATGGAGCCGTGGTAGATATGTTGGGGCGTGCAGGGCGATTACAGGAGGCTTATGATCTACTTACAAATATGTCGATTCCATGCAATGACGTTGTTTGGGGAGCTCTGCTTGGAGCTTGCAGGATTCATGGTGATGTAGAGATGGGGGAAAAGATTATAAAGAAGTTATTGGAGTTGAAACCAGATGAAGGAGGATACTATATTCTCCTGCGTGATATCTATGTTGCTGCAGGCCGGACTGTTGAAGCCAATGAGATGAGGCAAGCCATGTTAGCTAGTGGAGCAAGGAAAAATCCTGGTTGTAGTTGGGTGGAAGGATGAAGCTTAGGTGTGCATCCAAAGCAATCATCATGCAAGGCAATGGTGATACCCTCTGTGCAGCGCAGGCGTAGAGTTGTTTGCATGGAATCTCCATAAGCCAGAATGCTGTTGATACAAGACAGCAAATCGACAAGTAGAATGGTTGAAAGTATTGTTAAATGACCTAATAACGGTTTCCCTTCACTGTTCTACTTCAATTTTGAATCACCCAATGATTTCTCGAAGTCTCGCTCTACAATTTTCAGTTGAGGCATTGGTACTGACGAAGATTTTCAGGAACTTACTGTTTCTGTATATATCTCATGAAGCGGCAAGTTTGATGTTATTCTTGCAAATAAAAGTTGGTGATTTTGTTCTATGACGGATTAAGCAAGCAGAAGCTGGATCTGACTCTAAAATAATGCCCGTCTACAATTACTCGGTGTTTAATTCAAATATTGGGTCATTACAGTGTGGATGTATCGTGGAACAAGGTCTGATCATAGATACTATAACTAGTTGAAATAATGATCAAATGACAGTGTCGTGCTGCTGATTGTTGAAGGATTATCAACCTGGTGCAGAAGAGCTATCAATAAAATCTTCTAATCTTATGACATACAGTCATGTATATGATCTTATGCTCACCAAATGATACACTATAGTAATTCTTTAATCCATTACTTTGCAACTACCTTTACTGCAACCTATATGATCTGGCAGAGAATTTGAGGCCCAAGGCTCCGCAGAGAATACAAGGTAAATATTAAATACTTTTTTACCTTGTATTCCAGCGCTCACAACCATTTGTAGGGAAGCCCTTGTTATGAACCTTCTTAATGGTTCTGTATTACAGTTTTTGTCTAGTTTTAAAAACTTTTGTTGTATATTTATTGGTTTTTATACCTTATTGTACACTTGGATATACAATAGATCTTTTAAAATATTTAGAGGCATTGTCGGATTCATTAATAAAAATAAATATTGTTTCAACTTTTGATTTCTATTTAAGCTTCGTTTCCCTACTGGTGTCATCCTCTTTTAGCATTCCATTTTGATTGGTTGAATATAGGTTATCGTGCATTAAAACGATAAAAGTTGCATTTAGTTCAAGCTTCTCTACATCGAGCTATTATTAAATGACAAGGAATGGAAATATATTCAGCATCTACACGAGAAACAGCCAGAAAAGTAATAGTTAAATACTATTTTAAATAATCGTTGTTGAAAACACAGGAATGCCGTGAGAAGGTGCGTGCATAGATAAGCCGTTCTAATTAATTTTAACTATAGCTGTTATAAAGTGACTAACAAAATGAGATTAGTAAATGGAAAACATCTATTTATATGAACAGAATAAATATTGTTTCAACTTTTGATTTCTATTTAAGCTTCGTTTCCTTATTGGTGTAGGTTATCATGCATTAAAACGATAAAAGGTGCATTCAGTTCAAGCTTCTCAGCATCCAGCTATTATTAAAGGACAAGGAATGGAAATCTACTGAGCATCTACAAAAGAAACAGCCAGAAAAGTGATAGTAAATTACTTTTTAAATAATCGTTGCTGAAAACACAGGAATGCCTCGAGAAGGTAACTATAGCTGTTATGAAGTGACTAACAAAATGAGATTAGTGAATGGAATACATCTATTTACATAAACAGAATTACTCAAATCTTATAAAACTAAAGAATAAAATGTACCGTACATACCCGCCCCCCAACTCACCATACCTTGCCAACATTAGAAATGTTAGTAGTTTTCTTTAGTACAAATTAATACTGCGAGTGCAAGAAATAGAGAGCGATTACCATATACAGTCTAACAATTTTTTTTTATTCAATCGTGAAATCATACAATGTTGAGAAATGAGGCATAGTCAGCCAATAGAAACAATGATTTAGTAAACCATATCCTAACCGAGTAATTGGCAAGCAATCATTATAACATTATTAATTCCCACTTTCATGTTACACAGTCAAAGCAAGGCAAACAGGATAGGTTTATAGTGGGTCAATAAAACAAGGCAAAATTACGACCAAGTTAATATTTGAGCGTGTTGTTTCGTTTCATCTCCACTTCCCTCTTTAATCACAGCCAAAATTGTACTCACGGGATTTAGCTAGACATGGAACACGAAAAAATCCATGTGAACCTGCACGTATATAATTATCATTTTATAACAAAATTCAAAATTTTATAAGAAAAATTCATTTATATGTCACAAGACGAGTAATTTAATCAAAATTAATGAACTAAATACTTATAACAACCACAGATGAGGTAGCTAAATTGCCAGACCTACACCAGTATCTTGTTTTTTGTTTAAAAGAGACATAAGGAAATAAAAGTTGGCTTACCAAACAATTGTATTCGGATAGCAGGTATAATTTCATGATTGTGTTCTTCCACCAACGGATATTTTACAGATTTACTCTTTATCTGATTTCACTCTTAACAGCAGATCTTCAAGTATATTTATTGAGGGAAAATACATGGATAAAGGCATCTTAAAAATAATGATGCCCAAAAGAAGCTGCAAAGGGAATGAAACTGGACATCAATATTGAATCTCAACCTAACAAAAAGACGAGAAGGATTATATGTTTTCATGTCAGTAATCAACTTGAACATGAGTCAGGCAAAAAAGTATATAACGAGGCAAATTAGTATTTACGTACAAGGTATGGCCAACAATGTTTTAGAAAGAAATGCCATAAACATTATATCCAGTTAAAAGGCATTTGAAAATCACTTGAAATCAGAATAACTTCTTATGAGAATAATTAAACTAAGCATTCCCCAACATTTTAGGCCAACAAACTTAGCTAGCAAAAACAGCAAAACATGTTTCCATATTCTACATAACATGACATGAAGATGCAATGTGAGTGTCCAAAATTACACTACAACAGATTGATTAATCTTAAAAGGTAGCCGAAGGACCAAGGAACGTCAGGGTACACGAGAGGAAAAGCAAGGGGAAATTTGCCAGAAATTAAGCTTGCAGTTTAATAGAAATATGGATAATATGTGAGCAGCTTCGTCATCAATATAGAATGAACCTAAAGAAATCAGACACTGCTAATGATTAGGGGGGAAATGAAAGGCATCATAAATGATCTGATAATTCCATACACATTACAATTATTTCCCTCCTTAAATCCGAATATTCTTAAAAAACCTGTTAGGACTAACTCCAAGCAAAAGTTGTTGGAAAGGGAGCACAGTAGTAAGTATAGTGCGAGACATGATACAAATCGTTCAATACGAATTGTAAAAATACTAGTTTTTGCCCCTGAAACACTCTTGTATTGTGCAAATAGCTCTTGGAATAGCGATTCTTGTTTGATTTGTAGTAAAATTGCATTCGGATTTTACCACAAACCAAGTCGGATAGTCAGTCAACCTAGATTAATAAAAATCCTAAATTTAGCACAAACTTAGCAAGGAAAGCAGAAGAATGAGTACAATGAAAGAGTGGGAACAACATAAGAGTGGATATAAGGGAAGAGCAAGAACAATGGAAGAGCAGGACAACAGAACAACAGAACAGTGGAATAGCATAACAACACAACAGTAGAAGATTGTAAACAGAAAAACAGGGAAACAACAAAACTGTGATTGTGAACTGAATGAGGAGCCGCTTCGACTCTTCAACAACACATGTTGGTGCAGTGATGTTGAAGCAAGAGATGAGGAAGAAAGATGAAGATGACTTGAGTGATTATGAAGTAACAACAGCAACAACACTTATTTTTTTGATGACTATAATGCAAAATTTGTTATGTATATGTCTTATACATTTTAGTATATGCTACATTTTTTAATGTTTATAAATCTTACAAATCACGACTCAAAATATAAGCTCCCCGTTAAGTAATATGTATCTTGTTGGTTCTAATACTTTTTCTATTATCTGGTTTATTGTAATTCCTACAAATAGGTCCTCTTATGTGTAAAGGTAGAGGTGTTAAAATAGGTTCAAACTCAGTGAGCCAACCCGAGTTACCATGGAATCAAGATTTCAATAAATAATTTACATCTCAATTCAATTACCCTATTATAGGGTCGACCGGCCATCGCATCCAAACTATATTTGCAAATGCCATCTAGGCCGTGTAGCACAATCTATCAAAAGCCGATCGAGATAGGTACATATCGGTCGGCTATAGAGGATCTATTCCATTGACGTGTCACTGACAAAGTACGTGGCGACTCCATATCTAGAACATGTAAAGAGGCCAAGATGAGGACCTTTAGTGAATTGGGCCTTTGGCCCAAACACTCAAGGCCCATTAGAATACCTATAAATAGGAAGATCATCTTCATACATAAGGTACTTTTACTCTAATCTTATTCACCCTGCATTACTTGGACCTTTACTGACTTGAGCGTCGGAAGTCTGCAGGACTCCCTCCTAGGACGGTGAATACTTGAAGGAGCAACAGATACGCGTGACTGGAGCTTAAGAGTTGTCAAAGACGACTGAATACTTTGTGATTGTAAGGGCTAACCAGTCTTGCAAAAACATTTGGCACCCACCGTGGGGCTGAGATTAGCCTAACGATCATATGGTGACCACAAGATAAACAACCTATTCGGCCCGCAAGAGGCATTAGAGGGCGATCAAGAGCGTGAACATGATCGGTTGTCGTAGGCGACAAAGTATACCTGATATAACCTTTACCTCAGAGGCATTGATCTCAAACAAGATGACCCGATGGTCATAACTATTTAAGTAGCAAACTTCGCAATAAAGAAGACTTTAGTTGACAAGGTAGTTCAGGAGACATTCTCTACTGGAAAACCTCTAAGAAGATGGGGTTGGATGAGGATGCAATAGTCCCTTGGTTCCATCCTAACCTCATCATTGATCCTGAGGTCAAGATCCGTCATAGCGACCATCCCTTGGTTTACCTCCCGCCGAGTGGATGTCACGGTCAGTGTTAACCTCAAACTAGCCACGTAACACTCTCGGGCAATTTGTTGATCAACGTATCGTCGCTACCCCTCCTCTGTCCGCAGGGAACTTCATTGCCAATTGTGACTTGGACACAATGGCCCCCACTTCGTCAAGGATGGTCGTCCTAAAAGTACATTGTAAGACGTGTTGGCGTCAATAATCAAATATCTTACCTTGATAGTTTTGAACTCTCGGTCGCCTTCTCCGAATTTCGTGTACAAATCTATATATCCCCTCATGTCCAATCTCTCTCCGGAGAAGCCTACAGTTTGCTCTTCCGGGGGGACAATTGCATCCTCGTCCAAACCCATCTTAAAGGTTTTTCAATAGAAAATGTCTACTGAACTACCTTGGTCAACTGAAGTCTTCATAATTTCGAAGTTCGTTACTTCGATAGTTATGACCATCGGGTCATCTTTTCGAGATCAATGCCTCTGGTAAAGGTTATATCGGGCATGTTTCGTCGCCTGCGACGATTGATCATGTTCACACTCTTGATCGCCCTCAACTAACTCTTCCGGGCCTAATAGGTTGTTCCTCTTCCCCTCAATCCTCCTGAAATCGTGTTGATGACTGCTCTTGCATGCCCCCCTCGACGACAGGGACTTCTGTCTAGGTCATTCAAATCTCGTTCTCTTCTTGCCCCAGGGCTCCTTTATGCTGGACTCCTCTCCCTTGGACTTCTCTCTATAGGGCCTCTTTCTCTCGGGCAAACATATACGTACGGCTTACGTTGTTCGTTCTTGGCAAAGTAGCGTTACGTTGCAGGTGTCCAGCTTGACTAAGCTCTTCAATTTTTTCCTTCAACGCCATACTCTCCTTAGTGGTGTGGCTGTAATTACGATGGTATCGACAATGCCTGCTCCGATTGACGTTGGGCGAGGAAGGAAATTTCCAAGGTGCAGGAATCAATTCGACACTCAGCGCTTCCTCTAGGATACGGGCCCGACCTGTGTTGAGGGGAGTATACTTGGAAAACTTAGGATTCCTAGGTCCTTCCCTTGACCGTTGCACACCACGATCTCGGTCTTTCTTCCTGACAATTTTCTGCGACCCGTACTTGTTTTCTAAACTCCTTATGTTCTTCCAACTGTATGAACTTAGTGGCCTTCTGATGGAGTTCATCCATGTTTGCAGCCAACTTTTTACACAAGCTATCTGAAAAAGGATCTAGTCAGAGAGAGGTAACCATGTGATGCATGGCCACTTCTGGGTTCCGACCCCTAATGTTGAGGGCAACCTTGCCAAATCTGTCCATAAACATTCTCAAGGATTCCCTTTATCCTGCCGAATATTGACCAAAGCAATGGACGTCAAGTGATGAGGTCTGCTTGTTGCGAACTGTGCTCTAAACTTCATGACCAAAGTTTCAAAATAGTCTATTGACCTTGGCGGCAAGAGAGTGAACCGAGTGTCATCTCCTTCAAGGAAGTGGGAAAAACTTTGCATAAGATGTTACCGTCCGTTGTGTAAAGTCCAAGTTGGGTGACATAAATGTCAATGTGTTCGTCCGGGTCAGTCAGCCCAATGTATCTGTCCAAGGTCGAACCTTTCCAATTTGGAGAGAGCTCAGTTTCCATGATGTCATTGGTGAAAAGATGTCGTCTGAATGAATTACACAGTGTTGTTTGACGCCTCACCCCTGCCTTCTCTTCGTGAACCTTCGTGCTCAGTCGACCTTTCTTGACGGCTACGTTCATGTTCGACTCCCTCCACCTTTTGCCTGAGCCTCTCGTTCTCCACTCAGACTACATTCAAATCTTTCTCACTTTTCCTATTCGTTGCTTCCATCTCTCTTCTCATCTCGGCCAACATTGCCATTGGGTCGTAGTGGTAGTTTTGATGGCTTCCGTGATTCTCCATATTTCTTGTGGTCACGATATGATTGTTAGGCTAATCTCGACCCCACGGTGAGCGCCAAAATGTTCTTGCAAGACCGGTTAGCCCTTACAATCACAAAGTATTTGGCCGTCCCTGACAACTCCTAAGCTCTAGTCATGTGTCTCTGTTGCTCCTTCAAGTATTCACTGTCCTAGGAGGAGGTTTTGCAGACACTCCAACGCTCAAGTCAGTAAAGGTCCAAGTAATGCAGGGTGAATAGGATTAGAATAAAAGTACCTTGTGTCGGAAGATGATCTTCCTATTTATAGGTGTTCTAATGGGCCTTGAGTGTTTGGGCCAAAAGCCCAATTTACTAAAGACCCCATCTGTGTCCCTTTACACGTTCTGGATATGGAGTCACCATGTGCTCTTTGTCAGTGGCACGTCAATGGGATAGATCCTCTATAGCCAACCGAAATAGGTACATCTCGATCGACTTCTAATAGATTGTGCTACACGGCCTATCTGACATCTACAAATATAGTTTGGATGCAGTGGCCGATCGGTCCTATAGTACAATTACCATGGGTCAAAGTTGTAAAAGATTGTTAGTTGGTTCTAATTTCTTTCTATCATGTGGTTTACTGTAATTCCTATAAATAGGTCCTCTTATGAGTAAAGGTAAAGGTGTTAGAATGGCTTCAAACTTCTGAACCAACCCGGCTTACCATGGATTCAAGAGTTGGGTTGGAAAAAATTTAGTTTTTTTTTAATGTGGGTCAAACTGAACCCAAGGGTCAAACTGGTTTGGGCGGGTTGGAGGTGGGTTGATTCGCAATCCACCAACAACCCTTTACCATTTTTTAGTTGCCCTTTTATTATAATTACTTATGTAGGTTGATAATTTGATATTTTTAAAGGCTAGAAAGTTGTTTAATAATGTTTGAATAGTTTGGATGTTTGGTTGACACTTTAATTTTCACTTTACTATCTATATAATAATGCTTAATGAAATAGGTAAACACTTTGACCGTATTGTTATACACTGTGAGTGAACCAATCCACTTTGATTGTAATGCAATAAATATACAAAATAAATTGGAAGAACAAAACACATTTGAGTCAACCCACCTAACTCACCAACCCATAGTGGGTCGAGTTGGGTTACAAAATTTATGACTCACTGAAAAATAAGTCCGGTTGAGTTGACTCATTTTTAATTTAACATGGTGAGCCAACCCATATAAGTCAGGTTGACTCACTTTGATATACCCCTTCCTAAAGGGGTTTTAAGTTTAAGTTTACAGGTGTTGTTCCAGTTTGAAAAGGAGAAATCTCCTTTGGGGGCATACACGTAAAACCCTGGTTCTAGGATGATTCTTGACTTTCTTCAGAAAAAAGAGAACCTAAGTAGATTAAGTGAAGTTAGTAGACTAATGTAAGAGAAAAAGGATATATAAGAGGACTAAAGGAGATAGATACCTTCATGATATCATCCGCATATTTCATAAATCAAGAAACCAAGACCGGCAGGCCCAAAATTTAATACCACCATCATGGTAGGCAGGCTGTATCTACTGAAAAGACGTTACCGCCGGCGTCCATTTTGAAAGCCGTCTTAAAGATCGTCTAAAGGTAGTCTTGTCACACTGACTATTCTACCAAACCTGGAATGAGGGATTAATTTATTGCATATTGTTTTAGATAAATAAAATAATTGACCATGGCAATTAATAAATTGAAGAGTGAAAATCATATATAGGAAAAAAAAAATTATGTTGAGCTGTCCACTTGCTAGAACTGTCACATGGTTGAGTCTCCAGGACTGTGCTCCTAAAGGTTCCTAAAGGCCAGGGGTTCTTGAGGATCCTAACAGGTTCCTGAAAAGAAGATTTTATATTCATCTTATTAACCATGCATTTTGACAATTTTTATAAAACAGATAGTCCTCATTGTAGATTTATAATTAAATTTCGTCAGTGGTTACCTTTTGTTTCTGTTTGGTGGAAGGCTTATTTATTGAATTTTTTAGGAGATGGGCTTCATCCTCTTTTTTTATCTTCCAATTTTCTTTTTTAACTGTCTTCTTTTAGTTACAAAATAACAAAGGCATCCAAAGACAAATCATCATCTCATTTTATTGGAAAACACAAATAATTGTGTCCTAATTGACTGGAACCAACCATGTGATACAATGGGAGATTACTCCTGCATGTCCTGACTTTATTAAACTCAATGTTAATGGCAATGCTTTAACTAATGCAGGAAGAGATGTAGTGGGAGGTTTAAGATGTGTAGACCATCATTGGATTGTCGGTTTGTCAAGGTTTATTTTCATCAGCGTAGAGTAATATTAATCACATTCACTAAACTGCAATTTGTTACTTTTACTGGAAAACAAACCGTGATCATGGGCAATATAAATCAGATTCAACAAATCTTTATTTCATTCAGTGTAGGGAGGATTATAACATAATAGAGCACAGTTACTTGATATTCACAGGATAGTCGATATGGGTTGGGATACAAACCTTTGGCATACTCTGAAAGAATGAAAATCAATCTTTAGATCGCATGGTAAAGATTGGGTCACCCCAGGACAAAAAAAGCCGTGTCAGGAAGATGCCACCGGTACAGTAAGGAATGTCGAGCCTTACTACTGTGTGTAGAATATACTTTTTCTGCTTCTTTACAATGCTGAAGAAATTCCTCATTAGATATAGAAGAAAGACCTCAATCCAAAACTAAATTGCAACAAACTCAAATTACTCCATTTCAAACACAATATGCATGTTATATTAAGCTAAATAAGTAGAAACAAGAAAAACTTTAAACTCTACTTAACTACATTCCTTATAGTTTCATAATTAAGTATCATTTTAATTTTGTATGAAGTATAGCCATACCTGCATGCAATGACATCGTAACCAATATGCAATTTCAGCATAGTCCTTCTCTTTTCAACCTGTAGAAAGAAACACAATCCTTCAGCTCAGTAATTAAATAACTATGTTTCGGTCATAAGTCTTAGCAAATAAGCCAATAGCATATGTGATTTTGCTTTACCTTTAGGTTTTGACTGGATAAACTTTAGAAATCAGAATAAATCCAAGTGCAAACCGTCTAACTGACTAACTACTTATGAAATTGCAATCTTCTAGCTTTTATAATACCACGTTTTAAAGCTGACATGATATGCACATCTGGTGTCATTCCCTTGGAAGACATTTCATTAAGCAGTATATTGGCTGTTTCTATGTGCCCTCTTTTACACAAGCCAGAGACCAGAGATTTGTATGTTACAGTATCTGGTTCTAGTCCACTGTCAATCATTTTATCAAATAGGCTTATTGCTTCCTGAAAGTTATCTGTCTTCATGTGTCCATCAATCAACACAGTGTAACAAACAACATCTGGATTTATTTCCATTTGCTTCATATCTCTCAAGATGGAGGAAACATTCAACGATGCTTGCAAGTTCCCATGAAGTAAAACTGTGTAGGTAATGACATCAGGTTTGATCCCTCTCTTCTTCATATCCTTAAAGAGGTCATTAGCCTCTTGCAAGCAATTCATCCTACAATAACTATTTATCATAGTTGTGTAAATTATAACATTAGGAGGGAGTCCTCTATCTACAAAAATGTTAAACAAAGAGCGAGCAATCTCCATATCCCCAGCCTGGCACAGCGCAGCCAAAACTTTTGAACACATTATTACGCTAGGTTCGAAATCTGACGACATCATTTTGTCCAGCAACATAACAGCTTTCTTAGTGTCACCTGTCACACAGAGTTTAGTAAGTAGCTTAAAACACGAAGCATCGTTAGCCAAAATTCCTTGGTTTGACAGCATAATATTTTCATAGGATTTTTTTACAAGGTCCGCTTCACAATAGCCATTAATCATGGCAGAACAGATTTCAACATTCTTATCTTCCAGACTGTTAAAATGCGCCTCGGCTTCCAAAACCTTTCCTGCTGAACACAAACCTTCAATGATTAACTTATGTGTAGTAGAGTTTGGCTTCACACCTTGACTCTCCATAAAATCCAAAAGCTTGAATGCCTCACAAGCATGACCATTTCTAGACAACCCAGTCGCCAGTACATTATATGCTACAGTATCAGGTTTGAAACCCTTATCATTCATTTCCTTAAACACCCTAAACCCATTAACGAGATCACCCTGAAGGCAGTATCCATTGATAAGCGTTGTGTAGTGCTTAACATCTAAAGCCACACCCTTGCTCTTCATGTCTTCCGCCATCACTATGGCGTCCTCCACCTTCCCCAACTTACACAAAGCATCAAAAACAATGTTGTAGGCAGCCCCATCAAGAAACATCCCGGACTCCTTTAGTTCCTTAAACCGATCCACCACCTCCACAGTCCTGCCCATCTCCCCCAAACAATGCAGAATGTTGGTAACAATAACACAGTTCGTCTTCACACCCCTCGAAATCATTTCATCATGCAAAGCCAAAGCCTTTTGCAGATTATGACCCTTACAATACCCTTGAATCAACGCACAGTAAACAAACACATCAGGAACCAGCCCCTGCCTCTCCATTTCATCAAACACATCCTGAGCCTTATCCAACTTCATCTCATTACAAAACCCGCGAACAACCGCAGTGTATGCATATACCTCCAAAGGGGCATATACCTGCAGCACCTCATACCCCAAATCAGACAGACGGTTATTACAAAGCCCTTCAATGTAAGCAGCATAGCAATACGAATTAGGGGTGATCCCAACTCTCTCCATTTCCTTAAACACACAAGGAGGTTGCGTCAAGTCACCCTTTTTACACAACGCCTTGATGACAATTGCATAGGTATAACAATTGGGTCTCAAACCAAACCTCTTGAGTTGCTCATAAATAGCCAGTGCTTTGTCCGCCTCGCCACGTTCCACCAACCTGTTGAAGAGGAAGTTGCAAGTCATAACACACGGGACAATTCCGCGGCGCCGACTTTGGAACAGGAAATCAATGGCCTCATCAAACATGTTGAGGACGACACAGGTTTTGACAAAGCCATCAAAAGCTCTGAGCAAGTACTGGTTGTGGTGGTCCAATTCCTGGAAGAGTGTTTCGAAGAGTTGAAGAAGGTGAAAGGGAAGCTGGTCGTGTTTTGAGAGCGTAATGAGGTGGAGGAAGAGGGAGTCTAGTTTTCTGGGGAGGTTCCAGAAAGCGAGTATTTTTATGACGGCGGCGTAGGTTGGGAGAGTGTGCGGGAAGCCGGTGCGGTGGAGGTGGTCGAGGAAGGAGAGGGCATGCCAGGGGAGGTGTTGGAGACGGTGGAGGGTTTGGAGAACGTGGAGGGTGGATGGGTGTGAAAGGGGCGTGGAAGGGGTGGTGTCGGAGAAAGACGGCGGCGTGGAATGGGCGAGTGCAGTGGAAGCAAATGGGTGTGAAAAGGGTGTTAGGTTGGGTTTGTGAATGGTTTTGAAGAGAAGGTTGAAAGCACGAAGCCGCATAGACATGGAAAGGAGAACAACATGCGGCGGCGGTGGTGGCGGCGGCGGCGACTTCACCCTACCAACAACCTTCGGTTTTGTTTTCAACCAGGTTATTTTATATTTGCAATTTGAAAACATTAAAACTTCAGTTTCACCCCACTCAACCAAAACACAATGTGTTCGCCGCACCATTTTTTTCTCTTCAAAATGAAACTCTTTTCAAATCAAACATTTTTCTCTAAATAATACATGAATATTTTCCATTTATTTAATTTATATTTAATATATTTTATATGACCAAATAATTAAATCTTCACATAAAAAAAATATATAAATAAAAATCAAGGTGTTTCATTAATAAAGTTCCACAACTATTATTAACATCCATCTTCTTCAAAGTAAATTTTATTCTATTTGAAAAGGTTTTAATCTATTTTCAATAAAAACAGTATACATTAATCTTAATATAATTAGATTAATAAATTAAATGATAATTCAATATTATTAATTCGAGTTTGGTAAGAGTAAAATTTACGTAGAATTGATTTTTTTCTTTTCATATTTAATGTAAATATAGGTCTAGAATTGGAGTTAGAACCGTTTATTAAACTATGACGATCCTCACATCTATACTAAATTATTAGATATGAAGTGTGGGTAGTATTTCCTTTCAAAAAGTATATGTTGAAATTGATTTACCTTTATGAATTAGGCGATGTTATTTATTTATAGACAAGTTATTGAATTATTAATTTTATTTAAGATATTTATAATTTATACTTATTAGTACTGAGTATGTGAGTAATTAAACTCAAAATCTGGTGTTAGTTAGGCTTTTTATGAAAAAATGTATGTATCTACTAAATTTTTTTTCACCGTTTACAGAGATTTTCTGATTATTACTCGTTATTTGTGGAAGAGTATGAAAAGTGTATTGGGTGACATAATAGGGTACACACGGACAATGCTTGATAAATACAATAAGATAATTTTTTATTTAATGTATTAGTTGGGAATAAACAATACCCATAAGATAACGCTAGATTTACTACAATTTTTTTTAATAATTAACTTCAATCAGAAATAGTGATAATAGTTGTCAAGTTACTAAACATATTTTTTTAGCAAAATTTACATTAAAAGAAATTGATGAGGTCGTTTTTCCTCAAAAGACATCTTTTAATAAATATTATACAATTATTTAACAAAGTTAGTATAGTTTACTTTCACACATTATAATTTTAACATAATATATAATATATAGCATATTTATTTGAAATTTCTGACAAAATGATTTTTTTATATAAAAATCATATCATTATTGGATCAAGATTTGTTGAGTAAATTTCACAATAATATAACTTGAGTTAAATTCATAATTGACATCATCTCTAACCCGACCTTTGAAACAATAAGTTTATGAGTTTTTTTTTTATATATTGTTTAATTTTTTCATTTTTATTTAATGAAAGATTTAGACTTATATTTGGATTTGTAATGAAATGTTCCTAGAAAAAAAAAGCAAAAATATAGTTTGTGACTTGTAGTTTACTTGTATATGACCTAATGTGATTATTAAATTGATAATTGATTGTGAGAATATATTCAGACAAATATGGAGAGAAAGATTGTAGAATGAGATGGTAAAAGATATTATTAAAGCATGTATAACCATAAATCTTCATAAATATAAATGTGTATATCATGGCATAATGGATTATACATACCTCTATATTTATGATTGATGAAACTTTACTATTTATTGTAATTAATTTATAATTACAACTATTAAAGAAATCACTAAAGATTATAAAATTAAATTGTTTATTATAATAATAATTAAAATTTTATTGTATTTTATAATTACAAATTTTTATTTCGTAGAGACATATATTAATGAATAGAGTAGATAACTACTATATGTTTATTGTTGACTACTTAGATGGCATAAAACTTTTAGTCACTCTACTTAATCGGATATTGGCGGCTTTTCATTGTCTTGTTTCGTCGTGGCAAGTCGCAAATCAAAACTCTCTCTTCCAAGTGCTAAACATCATTTGTAAAATCCCAATTTCCAATCTTTGTGCAAAACATTCAAAAATTCTCGCAAACCTGTCATGATGGAGCTCCTCCTTTCTCTCTTTATTTCAAAGTAAAGTTAGGGTTTTAATTTGATTCACCAGCAAAAACATAAATCTCTCTCTTTCTCTCTTTTTACCTCTTTTCTCGCTCAATTCTATATTTCCACAATCATTGATATAGTTACAACCAATAGTTGTCTACTTTGATGAAACACAAATTGTGAAAAACTAATATTGACAAGATACTCATAGCTAATAAGATCTCGATCACACTAAAAAGTCTAACAATGACATTCTCCTTCTTATTAAACATATAAGCAAGAAGACAATGTAAAGTATTCGAATTTGACTCATTCTTCCTAATATTCTTAGCTTCCTTCAAAGCAACACTTCTTATCTTAACATGTCCCTTAATCCTCCAAAGTTTGAACTTGTAAACTCCAAAACCAAACTCCCCACATCAAACCAGCAATCAACAATCTTATACACTCCATCACACACATACACCTTATACTACATCATACATTCACTTTTGTACCAGATCGTTTACTTATGTTAGACTATTTACTTAAGTCGTAAATAATTTAATAGGGATAATTTATGTAAATCAATCAAATAAAAACACACACCAGATATAATTGATTATCAATAGAGAATAATTGATTATATGTATTAAAATAACATATAATTAATTATCCCAGTTGAAATAATATATAATCAGATTATATGTATTATGATTTTAATATATGATGATATAAATAATTGATTATGATTTCTCCACACCACTAATTCTTCGCACACTAAAAAGATAAAGAATAATTTTATATCATTTTCTTTGACAAACTATATTCCAATTCTAATGTAAAGGAACCTAAAACAACTCCTCCATTTCCATGTCTTTAAGTCCTTACAAATCCTTACAAACATACATATTCAAATTGTGATGCATTATTTGTGGTACTAATTAATTATTTGTTTTAGTTTTCTAAGAATACCTAGAATATACAAACTTAACAGTTGAGTTAAAAAAACTTATATTGATAAAATAAAAAAAAATTCAAAAATTTATAAAAAATCAATAATTAAATCTATTAGGATATATACTCCACGTTATTATTACATTTGTTTTCTTTCTCATTCTTGCAAATATACTATTTTTCCAACATGATCTTCACTTATATTATAAATCACATATCACATATAGAAAATAATGATAGATATATTTTTATTTATTTAAATATAAATTTTACAACTAATATAAATATTAAATTTTAATTCATTAATATAATAAAAATACAGAAAGGGTGTTCACTTATAAAGATAAAAACAATAAAAATATAGGCGAGGAAAGTTTGAAAGTAGAAAAAGATTAAATTGAAAAATTAAAATAACAAACTGAAAACAAAAAACGTATATATATATATATATATATATTCTTGATCCTCCAATGGTGTTCCCTTCCCAAAAGTGAATCACAGAGGAATCTAAGGGCAACATATTAGATTGAGTAAAAGCATAAAAGTACGACTCTGCCAGCAACTACCTTAACTTTTGAGACCTCACTCACTCACTTTCACCTCACCATTTCGTTTCATTATTGTCACATAACGCACCCCATTCTATTCCATTTCATTATATTCTTATTCCATTTTTTTTTTCGAGATGTTGTAACATACTTTTGGTACGTTTTCTGTCACCAAAATCTCTCTTGCTCATAAAAAAAAAAAAAACAACCAAAATTTCTCTTTTCTCTCTACAGAATGGCAGCGTGCATAATCACCGTTTCACAGGACGGAACCGCTGATTTCCAGACGGTGCAGGAGGCGATCGACGCCGTGCCGCTTGGCAACATTCGCCGGACGGTGATTCGGGTCTCGCCGGGAATCTACCGGCAGCCGGTGTACATCCCCAAGACCAAAAATTTCATCACTCTCGCTGCTCGGTCCCCTGAGGGCACTGTGCTTACCTGGAACAACACTGCCGCCGGAATCAATCACCATCAAGTACGCACCTTTCTTCTCTTCGACTTTTTCCTCAAATGGGTTTGTGGGCATGTGTCAGAACTGTTCATTTTTTTTATGTTATCGTCGTTTGGGTTACTGGTTGTTTGTCAAAATTGTTAATTTGTTTTGATCATTTCTTCATTTTAATAGAGGGTTAATGGGTGTGTGTCGAAATTGTTCATTTGTTTTTTTTTTTTAATCATTTTTTTTTCATTTGAATTAGTGGGTATATGTGAAAGAAACATTTTTGTTTGTTGGCTTTTTTTGCAGCCTGCGAGGATAATAGGGACTGGGACCTTCGGTTGTGGGAGTACCATTGTGGAAGGGGAGGACTTTATTGCTGAGAATATTACTTTTGAGAATTCTGCCCCTCAGGTAATGCATTGCTTGTGTTGTAAAATTTCACTGTTTTCAAGGTTTTTCTTTGTACTACGCTCCCCTTTGTCAGTAGTTGACATGTTGATACATGTAAATGGCCTGTCATTGTCTTACTTACAAATAGTTTATGTAATAGAAAGAATACCGGTAATTTGACCCTTTTCATTTTTGGATCTACTTATTGGTGAAGATAGAGCATTGAGATCTTTTACATTTATTCTTTTGATAGGCAATTATCCGGTTGTAAATTCTTTAGATGATTTGGTATTGTTGCTTTATACACATATAACCCAATTTGTTTCTTCATAAGTTTAATGGAGACAAAACATATTTACAAGTAGAAACTATGAAAGACCTTATATAGTGATCCTTCCTTTTCCTTCTCTTTTTGACAGGGTTCAGGGCAAGCAGTTGCAATTAGAGTAACAGCAGATCGATGTGCCTTCTACAATTGTAGGTTCCTTGGATGGCAGGTAGCTCCAATGTCTCGTTGTCATTTTATATAGGTTTGGGGTTTCATGGCATGATTGTGTGATGGTGATATACGTATGTTGAATTGCTGAGAAAAATTTGAAGACCCTAAAAGTTCATCTTTGCTCGTGATATATAAAAGTGCGTTAGTGATGATTTCTTTGTTGGATGTGTTCCTGTGCAAGTTATGATTGTTACTTTTCTGGCTCATTCTCTTGAAAAGAGTGGTACTTTAAATTAACTTGGGCCATGATCAGTAGTCTATCTGGTTTTACGTTCAATCCCCCTATTCTGTTTCATTAAGGATATTTTATCAAAGTTACAAGTGGATAAATTTCTTCAATGATTGCGGTGCAGGACACATTGTACTTGCATTACGGTAAACAATATTTGAAAGATTGTTACATTGAAGGAAGTGTGGACTTCATCTTTGGCAATAGCACTGCACTTTTGGAGCATTGTCATATCCACTGCAAGTCTGAGGGCTTCATAACTGCACAGAGCAGAAAATCATCACAGGAAACAACTGGTTACGTATTCTTAAGGTATGTACTGATCACTTTCCAAGGTTAAAAATCTTATCTACCCGTATTACTGTGGTTTAGTCTTTAGAAGTTCTTCAACTGTCCAATAAGGAAGGAATTAGTTCTTAAGATCATATGTTTTTTATTCAACCATTTGAATTGAGTTTTAACTTCTATGCGTCACTCTTAGAAAATATAGTGATTGCTATTTTGTTATTCCATGGTAGCATTTTCCTCTCTTGGTGTATGCTGATGGAAAAGAGATGAGAAAAATGTAAGAAAGACAACTTTGAATAATATTACGATATTTTGAGATTTGATAAATAATTAACCTAATACACTTATATATTGTATTAGGTCAAGTAATGTCATAGTTACACTTCTAATGTAAGAATAATAGCTTTAATATTCTAATGTTGCTATTTCATAATAAGTTTGAGTTTATTGTTTAAGGCTTTTAGGGGTTAGAGCTTCTTGTAAATTTAATTTAAATTAGCTCTTTGTGTGTTGTTTTTGGACTTACTTTTTATAGAAAAGAGGAAATACTGAATTTGACATTTGACTTGTTCTTTTTTAAGGGCATCTAAGCAAAAATAGGCTGAAAAGTGAATGCACAAGTTAGTATTGTTTGATGGTGCTGAAATTGTCAAATAGTGACTAACAAGATATCAAAGACCCTGTCTTTCACAAGGGTCTATCTCCTTAGGATTTGATTAATAGGAATGGTTTAAGTCATAAGGGTAAAATTGTCCTTTTAAGCAATTTAACTCAGAAGTCAGTATCATTTCTGACTTGTTGTTTCTATAAATCTACATAACTGCATTCTACTGTTCCAGGTTTGGAAGTCCTTTGAGACTTGGAACTTACTCTCTATGAATACTTATTATGAACTATGATATTAATGTATTTTATGTTCCCATATTTCTTTTTCAATTGGTTTACAAATAAAACCATGTATGGCCAGTATTCATTGGTTGTAGATCTCCCTATTCAAGAAATCTTTATATATATACACATACATACATACATATATATATATATATATATATATATATATATTCTGGACCATTTGGTTCCTCATAAGTATTTTACTCGAGTGGTCTTTTGGTGCCATTACAGATGCGTTATCACAGGTAACGGAAAACATTCGTATGCATATCTTGGACGACCGTGGGGCCCTTTTGGAAGGGTGGTCTTTGCATACACTTACATGGATCAGTGTATAAGACCTGTTGGATGGGATAACTGGGGGAAAATGGAGAATGAGAGAAGTGCTTGCTTTTATGAGTACAGGTAGTTCATGTCACATTCCATTTTACATTGTTTATGCTTTGCAGGGTATCAAACAGTTGTAGAATACTGATACAATTATAATGTATAAATGTAGAGCATATTGAGATAGTGAACTGCTTCATGTTGCCAGAAGATTCAAAATTAAGGAGTTTGATTTGAATAAAGAATGTGATGTGTTATGCTGACACCATGAATATACTGATGGAAACACTTTTTTACTTGCCTTAAATGCAAAATTTGTTTGCTGAGTTAAAGAAGTTTGAAGTAATTTATCATAACTATAGGTGCTTTGGACCTGGTTGCTGTCCGTCGAAGCGAGTAACATGGTGTAGAGAATTGTTGGAGGAAGAAGCTTTGCAGTTCATCACACATCCTTTCATCGATCCAGAACCAGAGAAACCTTGGCTTGCTCAAAGGATGGCCCTCAGAATTCCATATTCTGCATGAAAATTAGTGAGGACCTTTGAGAAGAATGTTCCAGACAGCCATACACAGTTTATACGCATAAGAATAGTACTTTGTTCGCATAAGAAAATATGCCTTGTTTGCATCCTTGTGACGTGATAGATGATGCGTTTTCCTGTATGAAATATCCCAAGAGAATGTGTAATAAATAGAAAACTCCTTTACATTCAAAATATAGATGTGATTTAGTGGTTTCCGTTGTAGGAATTAGTTCTCGAGACTTAGGTTTCAGACTCAAATTGAGTTGATTTTTAAATCTTTCGCAAAATCGATTCAGGCCAGAAAATGGGCATCAGATCAGATCAATTCAAAATAAGCACACAGCGGTTATTTGAGTTCGGATGATTATCTGGTCAGTACATTGGGTGAACAAAGTACATTTTAGCATGGTTTAACTTGGTTTGCAGTTAGTTTTAATCAGTTCATACATGATAATTTTTTAATTTGTTCGATCTTATTTTACTTATTCCGCTCAAATTAAATAGCACAAAGTATTAATATCTAGTTGTATTATTAAGCTGTAAAATAGGACAGTTGGTGGAAATACTTCATAATTTTTCATAACTCTGTTGGTAACAATCAAATAGCTAGAGTAGAAAACATTTATTAATTGAGGAAAAAAGGGAAATAACTTTTTTGGAGTTTCTCATTCCTAAAGGTGTCATTCTACCACTAGTGTTAGGAAAGCTTGAAGTACAGAATCAAGGTGATAACAACTATCAGGACCACAACAACGGTGCTGAGAATCCACTTGTTCTTGTTCATCCTTGTTGATATGTTAGACAAAATTTTCTTGCTCTTGTCTATGTTATCATCCACTCCATGATGCTGCATGAGGGAACACAACCATCAGTGGTTGAAGTGCGAATATAAAACCTATGTGCGGAAAGTTACTAAAGACGTGAAACGCAGTCTACACATGTACATTAGAGGTGGCAAGTATATAAATTCTGACAAGCGATTTCTCGCAATACTCAGAAGTCTAAAGGGTACACTCCAAATAAATGCTGCATGTCAAAGTTAGTAATTTACCAATATGAAAGTAAATTTTGAAAAGCATCTTGTTACTCAAAGAAAACACAAAAAAGGTTAAAGCAGGAGAGATAGTTGGTTACCGTGTGATGTGCATGCAGCAGAGCTTGTCTCTGAGAATGCAGATCTTGAAGAATCGTAACGCCCAGATCTTCTGTCTCCAACATTGTTCTACTACTGTCCTTAATTCCTTCACTAGACTTGTTCAACCTTTCTGTTGATGTCATTAATCTTTCTCTGTGATCAGCTGATGCCTATTGCAATCATAGTAGCAATGAGTATCAGATTGGTGGGGTCGTTCCAAGAAACATGAGTGTTCAGATTGAACCCCCTTAATCAATCTCAAAATCTACCATCACTTATCTACCAGTTAAAATGTTATTTTACACTCTAGAACTGAAATTATCACCATTTTTTTGTAAAGATGACAACAAAATTTTAATCTAGCCTAAATCTCCCCCTCCATCCATCACATATGATAACTTTATAATCCTTAATGTTTTCTAATTAAGTTTTCCCAATCAAAAGATTAATTTTATTAGAATATCTGATACATCCCTGTTCTAATCTAATTTAAATTAGCATACAGCAATATGCATCCAAAGTTTCATTCTTTACTTAAAATTTTCAATACAATCCACAAAATTAGCAAAACCAATCTACGACAACTGTTCTTAAATATTAATAATGGACGGTAAATTTTATACTTGCCCTTAAAGTAAGTTTGTATTTTTATTGTTTTACTTGAATATGCTTTACTAGAAGATGGAAAAAACGCAACTTGTTCTTTTCACTGGAAACACATTAGCAACAGTAGCCACTACTTAACCAATTAGTGCACAAACATAACCATAAAGGAAAAGGAGGACTAAATGGTTGCCTCATTGTGGTTAAACAAGACAGTGGATTGCCCTTTAACATCTGTAACAGATGTTAACTTAAAAATATACCTTCATAACATTTGCCATGTTCGATTCTAACAACTCATCCCGTGCAGAAGGGTTTAACACACCAGATACAATTTTCTTCACTTCTCTTTTAATGTTGTTCAGATCTGCTTTGTACTCCCTCACCTTAGCAAGAAGCACAGCCTTAAAATCTGTCTGGAAACTTCTTGCCACATGGTCCATTTTCCGAATCTACAAATTCATAAGCACCAATATATCAGAAAGCCATAATAGAGAGGAAATAAAGGAAGCTTTTCCAGCCAAAAGAATACATAAGTGATGAGGATACCAAAGCTTCTGCCTCCTCAATTCCCTCCTTTATTTCTGAAACTTTTTGTTTCTTTAGCTCTGCAGATTGAACAAAAATATTTAAAAATATATATACACATATATATACAGTATACGTGTGTGTATATGATACATATATATATATATATATATATATATATATATATACACACGCACACATTGCTCTGCAATGAAATCATAAGTTTCGATTATTTCTTTCATCTTGATAAATTTTGTGGTCATTTTGAAGTTAAGACAGCAGTAAGATGAAATAATTTAAAATCCACTGAATTTTCTTGAATGCGCCTTTACTATATGATCAGTATATTAGAAAACAATTAATTAACTGTCAACTAACAAGATGATAAAAAATGAAGGGGCATAAAGGATACATAAAAATAAAAATGAGTTTGAAACAAGGGTATACCAGTTAGCAAGAATAATATTAGCTGTTTAGATTGGTTCATTTAAACTTACATTTTAAATTAAGTAACATTAATATTAAAAGTTTTTTACACGTTAGAATTTAAACAAAAACAGTATTTTTAGTAAATAGAAGCTAAATTAAAGTTAAAAGTGATAATTATCTTATTTTAAGTAGAACTTAATTCGAAATAATAATAATTTTAAGTACCACAAATTAAAATAGTAGTGATTATTGTATTTTAAGAAAGTGATTGAAATTAATGTAGCACTAAAAATACATGAAAATAAAATCACAAATAAAATACTTGGTTATTGCAAAAAGATGCACCGTAGCATTGTCTTCAAGTCCTGACCTTTTATACTCATGTCAAATGTTTTAATCAGTCAAATGTTTTGTGAGAATCATCTCCATTGTCTTACAATTCAGATTTTAATGAGAATTTATCTGTTTTCTAAAATCATTTGTTGAATTAGCGGCTTTCAATCTTTTAAAAGCTAATGTTGCCATTTTTATAGGAATATTAATTATTGGATTAAATTAAAGCACAATCTTTGTATGTATTGGCATGATGTTTTCAAATTCAACTCAAATTTATATTTACTTTATGAATCTTATTTTGGTAGAGATTTCCATTAGTGTATGTTTAACTATTACGATGAGCATGCCATTGATTTGAGCAAAAATAAACTCTGATTCTTGAAGAATGATATCGAATCTCAGTCTTGTAAGGAACAAAAAAAGTAAGTTTCCATTAAATGTAAGGAAATAACATAGATTATGTAATGGAATTATAGTACCGTGCAACTTGCAAATAAATTAGATATTTATTTGGCTAAATCAATGTGTTAAATAAGGGACAAGGTTTGGTGTCTCTTTGATAGAAAAACATAAAGATGTCCCTACATTATTAACTAATTAAAACATTTTTATAAAAATAAATAACCCAATGTATATAACAAAATATGTAATCAAAATAGCAAAGATGAAAATTAATGTTGAGTACCTCCATGAGTAGCAGCAGCAGCTTCAATGCATGTTTTTGACAGTTTTGCTGAAAGCTGGCAGTATTTCCGCTCATGCCCTTCAAACTCGTTACTCATTGTCTTCAACCTCGTTTGAACAATCAGATTTCAATGTCATTAAAAAATTGGCCAATTTGGAAAACAAAAACAGAATCCATAACCTTCTGATAGAAAAACGAATATTTACTTAAGTATATTGAAAGAGAGATTGATGAAAATAAGGATGCATGCAGAGGTTACCTGAAATTTGAGTGGAAAATGTCACAAAGTTAGGAGCAGAGTCTTAGTTTACGAGGAAAGAAGAAGGATATGAAGAGAAGGAGAACGATGGTGATGTGGCAGCTGTGCATGCTCTTTTTTATGGGACTGACGTGGATTGTATACGTGGACACTTATTGAGATAACAGGTGTTATGGAAAAATAGTTGTGGCTCCATTACCATTTTTCAGTATTATTATTATTATTATTATTATTATTATT
>Ga0099824_1001861_pt1 | contig 30457 bp, 25 predicted proteins | sample SiratrowhiteBW_FD_76837 | JGI IMG/M metagenome (GOLD analysis project Ga0099824, IMG submission 76837) | Root nodule microbial communities of legume samples collected from California, USA - Siratro white BW | ecosystem: Host-associated > Plants > Roots > Nodule | place: USA: California... | reverse complement strand
TTTTTTTATTAATTATTTGTATTTATTTATTTATTATAAAATAATAACTCAAAAAATTATAATTTTTGATTTTTTTTTTTTTTTTTTTTTTGTTAATCAAACTAGTTTCTAAGTTAATCAAATAAGATATTAGCTAACTTATTGATCTTATCAAAGACACTCTAAAATATGTTTTAGTCCACAAATGTTTTTATTTTATTTTGTATAAAATGAATTATAGTTTATCTCTTTAAAATTTAACAATATTATTTTTTTGGTTCTTACAAAAATGAGTATAATTTTTTATTTTATTATTTATAAAATATTTTTATTTTAATATTTAAAAATTATGAAAACTTTTTTTTTTTGACTAGTTCTGACTAAAATTGCGATCTTCTACTTCGATATGTTTTTTGCATTATCGCTAAAATGAACATATCAAACAAAGGTGAGCAGTACAATAACTTAATACATCCAATCCTAGTTATTACTGTTTCAATTATGATACTAACTTTTATTAAAAGAATTAATGTATTTGGAGAATACATTAAAAATTTATATAAAATATTAATAAATGTTATGTTACGTTAACTTTAAAATATTTAATGCATTCATTGAATATTGTCAAGAAAAAAAAAATGCTAATTTTTATCGAATATACTACTGCTCAGTGAATGCAACGATAAGTTGTTCATTATATTTTAAAATTTTGGTTCATAGTTATCCAAAAATTTAAATAACCTTTTAAACTGATAGAATTTAGTTTTTATGTTTTGACTTTATATTTTTATTAAGACAATTCTTCCAGATAGGAATAGTAGGTTGAGATATTAAAAATTTGTTGTATTGTGAATCCATTTGGAGTATTTTGATTATTTTTAAGGATTTGGTAAAATTTACAAATCAAACGTCTTCTCGAGTTTATATACGAAGGGTATTTTTAAAGAAATTCCTTCAACAATCAAGTTAGTATCACTATATGTCAGGAATAATAGAAATATTAAGGAGATATCTTCTATTTATAGGAATTATATCGGACCCATTTATTAATGTGGTTGTAATTCATGATTTTAACTTATTTATAGAATTAATACTGTTAAAAATATATTATAAGTACATAAATTCAAACAATAGCTAAGATATTAATTGTTAAGTTTAACTACGTTTTTATTTTGGCTAAATGAGACTCCGTTCTTAATCTCTGTGAAATATTTATTAGTTTCAAATTTATGATATTTTCTAATTTTTTTTAAATCTTATTAGATATAGTTATTTTTAAGCTAAAAATGAATATTATTATTAATATAACTAAGGTAATAAAAAATATTTTAAATTGTGAAAATGAAATTTTTTTTAAACATATATTTATTATTTAATAAAAATAAGGTAATTTTATATATTATTTTTACATTTTCATTTAATATTTTATTTTACAAAAATCATTTTAATTAAAAATAATTATATAGTAATCAGAGCTTATAACTTATTTTCTATATATAATATTGAGTCATTGTACAATAAAAATTTCAATATTAATAAACAAGAACTTTATCTCTAAATATAAAAAATATTCAAATATATTTGAATTTTTAGAATTAATTATTAAAATACATTAAAAATATATGTAATACAAAAATAATTATTATTTTTCTATTTTAATTCTTATACAATTTAATAATAATTTAAAATAATTAACCTAAATATGTTTTAAGTCAATGCAAACAGAGATTTAAATAAGACAAATTATTCATTCATTATTTGGAGTTGACTTATTAATTTTTCGTCCAAAACGCGTGTTAATTTAAACAAATAAACTTAAAATTTTTATTAAATTTAATTATTTAAATTAGCTCAGTGCAAACTTTATTAGCCTATATAACATGAATGACATATGAGTATTATATCTTTTAAAATAAGGTTGTGTTTGTGAGAACATGCGGGCAAGGCCCATTTTTCTTCTTTATATAAAGCAAAAATAAATTGCATGCTTCTGTTTCTCTTTTTATTTCTTCTTTATCTATTTAATTCTAACTTCAATTACCATCTAGATGATAAGTTAAGAAGCAAATTTATTTAATTGATTTTTTAATTACTTTTAAGTTGATTTTTACTCTAATTTGTTTTATCTTCACAACCTTTTTAGTTTTAGTAGTTCATAACTTTTATTATCTCAACTACTTTTTAAAATTCTTCTTTTTATTAGTGTTTTAATTCTTCTTGAAATCAGAAACTTGTTCGGTTTTTTGGTTCTTAATGCTAATTTATTTGTCTTTTCTTGAATTTCAAGCAAAATCTAGATAATGTGAGTTAATTTATTTCCATCATTCTAGTTGAGTTGGAATTTTGATAGAGGTTGAAAATTTGAGAATGCGTTCTGTTGTTAATTATTAAAAAGAAAATGTATTGTTGATGATTAATTCAAAAAACGTATTTGAATAAATAGTTTTTGCATGAAATGTTATCTTGCTCTTCACTTTAACAAAATTAGTTTTTGGAAGTAGATAATTTATAAATGGTTATTCGAATGTTACTAACTAAGAAATTGTGTTGAGGTAGTCTTTTTAAACTTGAAAACAAAGTATTGATCTTATAAACTATAAAAACGAGTATATAATGACATTTGGTTCTTGTTATAAAGATTATAAACTAATTTGGATTTTAAGCATTATGGAGCAAAAATAAAATAGACATTACTAGTTTTCTCACTCAAGGATCTCACACGCACATACACACTATGTCATGATTTTCTTAGATTATATTAATCACGTACTTTAAGGATGACGTGTTCATCATGTATGTATTCGTGAGTATTAATAAATAAGTATTAGTAAAACAATATATGATATAATAAGGATTTATTATTTCATAAATAATTTAAGTAATGTAGATTAAAATATTAGATGATGAGAAATTATGATAAAGAAATATCTACAGAATCATAAATTAAAACTATCACAAAGCCTATGTCTAGAAGAATAAAAGAGAAAAAATGGCTTTAGATAACTGTTTGTTAAGTCTCAGTCAAACAATCTAATACCCCTCAAATGATTTTATAAAAAGAGTCATATAAGTTTTGGTAATAAAAAGTATTATATGATATGTTAAAGGTTCTAACCAAACTATCAAGATATAACTAAAGAATTACTAGATATAACTAAAGTATGTAGATATTGAACCTGGCATCCTGGCTTATATGATTTTTCATTTTTTTTATTTAGAATTTGGGGATGTTCCTTTTTAACAAATTATTGTTGACATCTTAAGGTGCTCATATAAATTTTTTCAGTCCAAAATATTATGTATTTTACTCCTAGTAAATTTTGTGATTCAAAGCAAAATTTTAAACAATTTCCAGGCACAGAGTGAAACCTAATGGAATTCAAGAAGATAATCAATAATACACAAAACACAATGGAAACCTAATAATAAGACATTCACCAATGATTTAATAGCAAGTGAAAATCATAAAATACAAAGCACACAGAGGCACTTATGTGACTGAAATATTAATCAATTATCAAGAACTTTACTAACACTTATAGTTCAACACAAAATCAATAAACTAAAAATTCAAACGGTATAACTTAATTCTATGGCATATATGGAAGAAACGTGACTTAAACAAACTGAAATTGATTTCAAAATAAACATTAAACTCTAATATAATCACTGGATCGAAAATAAATTTCAAGACTTGACAAAAATTAAAAGTACAATGCATAACAACAAGAACACCTAGTAAGCATCATTGTGTACGTTCAAGAAGATTGGAGTATTTTTTTAACCGATTAAATGGAAAACACCAATAATTAAATGGGGGAAATCAATCAAGACATGAAAAATTATAGATGAACAATGCGAAAATTAAAAAAAAATACAACAAAGAACATGAAGAACACTTACCCAAGATTTGCTCTATATACCTACCAAATGATAGCAACCTCTTTATCTTCTTGTTTGAATTTTGATGTTTGAATGGTTGAATGGAAGAACTGGTTCACGAAAGCAGTTTTGTTGGATGTAGTGGAGGTGAAACTCAAGTGATCAAGTGCAGAAAGCGAAGGCAAAAAATAGGTGAGGCAAACTCTTGTTTTGAAGTTCTAAGCTAGACTTATAGAAGTGCTAATCTAGATGGAGCTCAAGAATATGTTGGAAAATTGCAACAATTCAATATCATTTATAAGATGAATTTACAAGAAGACTAGGCACTTATTTGTAGTATTTTGAAGTTGACCATATTTGGAGGCAAATCTGAAAATTCAATTTTAAATTTTAAATTAAAATTAAAAACTCCCAAATTTGCAAGCTGCCGGACCTCATGCTTCTCATTCTTGGCTGAAAAATCCTCTCCATTTAGGGGTTGCCATGTGGCCTAAAAACTCTCAATTCTCATGAAGACATGTGGCATTCCTTTCTCCTTGCAACTACAGCCTCCAAGTTAGCCCTAAGTGCCACACAAGTCGCCCATGTAAGCCCTAGACATCCTTGTTCTTAGATGCACCACTTAGACTAATTTTTCTAAGCTACAATCTCTTGTACAATATTATTTCTACATATTTATACACATATAGGACTTCTCCTTATTGCTTATTGATCTTAAGAGTGATCTCTTCAAGGTTGGATTCGAGTATGAATAACTATTTAAAAACCCAAGCATGCTTAAATGGGTCCAATCTTTTAGAAAGCTCTTGATCAACTCTTTATCATCTTTATTCTTTGACTAAAGTGGTTGGGGTGTATGCCATTTTATGTTGTAGGTGTCATTTTATGTTGTGGGTGCTAATTAACACATTTCCTACACATAACTGACTCTTAGACTCTAATTCAGTTTCCCAGACATTTTCTTATCTTTGGTTTTTCCATAGTTTTCTATAATTAATACCTCTCTGAATTTTTTTATCGCCCCGTCGTGACTCCCAGTTTCCGATTGCAGCAGATGGCGACTCCACTAGGAACATTTTTTGTAGAGAGTCAAGCCTAATTAATTGAAAAAGTTAATAATATCCTGATTCTAACATTAATTTCAAGATTGGTAGCATCCCTCACTTTCAAGGCAAAATATTAATATCAAATTTACATGAATTTAATGATTTCAAAGAGAACAATTGATTTTGAATGTCAGCTGAAAGAATGAGTCTCATATATTCATCCTCATTGACACAAACATTTTGTGTTATTCTAAATGTTAGCATAAAAAATGAAAAGAGAGTCAGTCTCATGCATTCATCCATGCACTCACATTGAGACATACATTCTTTGTTAACACATACACTCATAGTTACTCCAAAATCCATTTCAGCGTTCACATGGTGTTTATTTGCATATCTTACTTTGTCTTTTCAATATAGGTCTTCCTCTCAAATTTGGCCTAAGCTCATTTCCATATAGTTATGATGGTGTGAGGCCCGCTTCTAGGGAATGGTCTCAATTTCATTTTCCATATACTTTGACGGTGTGAGGCCCACTCCTAAGGAATGGTCTCAACTTCATTTTTCATACAGTTTTGACATTGTGAGGCCTCCTCCTAGTGAATGGTCTCAACCTCACTTTCTTTTCAGCTATAACGGTGTGAGGCCCACTCCTAAGAAATGGTCTTAACCTCACTTTATTTTCAGATGTGATGGTGCGAGGCCCGTTCCAAGGGAATGGTTTCAACCTCACTTTTCATTTATCTTTGACGGCGTGAAGCCCGCTCCTTGAAAATGGTCTTAGCCTCACTTTCTTTTCAATCTTGGCAGTGTGAAGCTCGTTCCTAGAAATGGTCTCGACCTTTTTCTTTCGATTTTCATTTCTTTCTCTGCACCTTCCTTTTCCTTTAGCTTTGTGAAATTGTAACGAAATCAATGTCTCTATCTTTACTTATCTTTTACCACGATAATATGAAAGTTTCTTAAATTTTCATATAGTTTTAGATACTTGCATGACCGCACGCATCATCTGGTATTTAATTTCATTGTTATAAATGTTTGGCAGCATGCATTATACGATATTTAATATGAAACTTTGGAAATAAATATCATTTTTTTAATTATCAAATTTTTACAAATTAAAAAAGTTAAAAATATTTCGTATACTCTAAAAATTAAAAATATCAGCCTAACAAACGAGTTTCCTTTCAAGAACAACGTGATCCCTGATTTTTCATTGTGAATTGAAATACATAGGAGCAAGGTCAATCCTTGTAAGGCCAAAACAAAATATTTTTTTTTGTTTTTTCCTACTTGCAATTTTTTATTTTTTGGGAAAAATAAATATTTTAAAACACCACATTTATTTCACTCGTTTAATTAAAGGTATCATCTTAAGACAAGGGTTGTGGGGTGCTAATACATTCCCTACACGTAACCAACTCCGAAACTCTAATCCGGTTTCGCAAACTTTTCCTTATCTTTGGTTCTTCCATATTTTTCAGTAATAAACTAAGGTGGTGACTCCTCTCTGGAATTGTTTTATCACCCCGTTGTGATCTCGGTTTCCGGTTGCAAAAGTATCGTTTGAATGCTCCCTCATGTTGGAGTGTGAATATTCAACAGTCCTAGCTTGGAGATGAGTTTTCAAAAAATATCATGATCCAAAGCTTTTGTAAAACAATTTACAGGTTGATCAAATGACTATACGAAAACAAATGAAACAATTGTTGTTGTAATTTTTCTCTAACTACATGACAATCAATGTTAGTGTGTTTAGTGTGTTCATGAAAAATTGTTATTATGAGCCATGTGTCTAGAAGATTCAATATCACAAAACAAAATTGAAATATTACATGGAGTATGAAGATCTTGAAGCAAATACACTAACCATTGTATCTCAAAACACGTGGTAGTTAATGCTTGTATTCTTCTTCAGAAGAATATCTAGATATAATGCTATGTTTCTTGATTCTCCATGACATCAAAGAATCTCCGAGATAAATGAAAAACCCTATAGTGGAACGACGTCTAATAGAGCATGAAGCCTAGTCATAATCACTAAAGGCTTTTAGGTGTAAAATAGAGCTTTTTGGTTAGAAAATACCTTGCATGGGTGAAGCCTTGATGTATCTAAAGATTCATTGCACAACTTGATGATGATGTTTTGAAGGATCTTGAATAAATTGACTAAGAAATTGCACTACAAAACTTATATCAGGTCTTGTATTAACCAAATATAATAATCGACCTATTATTCTTCTATATGCAGAAACATCATAAACCTACATGTTTTGATCAAATAGTTTCTCGTTTTTCTACACCATAGGAGTATAAACAGGCTTGGCATTTAACATCCCCATACTGGCAAGAATATCAAGGGCATACTTTCTCTAGCAGATATGTATCCCTTCATGAGTTCTTGCTACTTCTCATCCAAGGAAAAACTTTAACTTGCCCATATCTTTTATTCTTAAACTTGGTATTCAGAGAAGCTTTAACCTCTTCTTTGTCACTCAAACAAATTCCCTGTAAATATTATATCATCCACATATACAAGTAATATAATAAAGTTGTTGCGCAAAATTAATACTATGTAGAAAATATGTAAGCTTATCATATGACTGTTTACTTGCCTACTTTAATCCATACAAAGATTTCATTAGACGACACACTTGATTGTTATTCTCTGAAATTATACCAGGAGGCAAAATCATGTAAACTTCCCCTTTCAAATCCCCGTGCAAAAATGCATTGTCTACCTCGATTTGTTCAAGATGTCAATCTTCAATAATAACTACAAAAAAGAATGGTGGATATAGTTGTAAGTCTTGGAAGAGGTGAATATGATATCTTTCAATCTCCCCGTCAGCTTTCCTTTTAATTTTATAAATCCATTTGCAATTTTAATGGGGGTTTTGCCTAAAGGAAGATCAACTATTTTCCAAGTCTCATTGGCTTTCCTTTAATCTCTACTTTCATAGCTTGTATCCATTTTGTGTTTTATATGGCTTCCTCATAAGATTGTGGCTTGGTTTGTGATGAAAGATAAAGAGTTTAACTTAGTTGTCTGTTAGATAAACTTTTAAATGATAAAATGGAATCAATAGGATGACAACCCTTATTTGTTTTCTTTAAACTTCCATCATGTGGAGATATCGCAAGTTGGTTTCACCAGTATCACTGCTAACATTGCAGCAAAGCTATAACCCCTTATAGCAGTTAAAAATTCAACAAATTGATTGAAAAATTATACACAAAGTCGCCCTTGCAAGATATTGAGACAAAACAAGCTCAAAAATCAACTACAGAAGACTTCCCTGTTCTTGAAGATCATGAACCAGTGCAGAGCTCTCATAGACCAGTGAAAGTATACCAAGAACACCTTCTTGAAGATTTATTGGTTTCAAAATTCATTTTTTTACTCTTGAAAACAATTCTTACTCTTTTCTTGTATTTTCACAACAACGGTTTTTCTCAATTTTCTCTCTTTGTATTCTATATTTAAAACGATATGAAAAATGTGTATTTAAATTTTTTTCAAAAACATATTTAAAACCAGTTACACATTAAAACGGTTAGTTACAAGACATCAATTGATTGAAAAATCAATTAAGTCAATTGATTTTTCATAATATATTTTTTTTACTTCTTTTATTTTTTGAGAACACTTTCAAATAAATTTCTTAAGACTTCTTGAAACAACCACTGATATATGAACCTTTACACGTGATTTCATCAACACAATTTAAAAACTAAGATAAAACCTTCAACTTTTCTTTCACTTTACTTCACTGTTCTTGAATGCTTTTCACTTCATCAAATACAAAATATGCAAGATTTCCAACATATGAGTCATCTCTACATTGTGCCAACGTCTACACCAGCATTGCATCTTCATCCAGCAACTACCCTGCTTCTCCATACAAGAATCTAAGAAGCATAAAACTTAAAAGTAAAAAAAAATGGTTTAAATTTAAATTATATTATTGTAAATTTTTTTAAGTTGGTTTTTATTAGCCCACTAACATAAAAGGAATCCTTTAATAATTCTTTTTGCACCAATGTGTTCATATCCTTTAACATAAAAAATTTCCACTACAATAATTTAGTACTTCTACGCATGTATTAGATCTGAATAGTTCCATATGTTGTTTTTATGGAAAAGAAGAGAATTACAATCATAGTTCTTTTCTTTATGACACTCCATGTCTTATATAGAATTGGTTCAAGGATGTGGGCAGTGTTAACAAGGAAATCTCAAATGACTTATCAACAATTGTAAAATGCACAAAGACTCTTGTCACATCGACTGCACTGCACGTTATCTCGATGATATGGAGAATGCACAATTTTCTTATATTCCATAATGTTTCAATCAGCCTTTTGGGTTATGTAATCTCTCTCACTAGGTCAGAAATTAACACCTCGGGCTGCTCTTCAAAAGTGCATAGTATTAAAACCAAGGGAGTTTTTCGTATGGTGAAGGAAACACCTGATAACATGCTTCTTAATTATAGTTTGGACAATAATCAAGACTAAATAGTGGTTCAACTTTTCTATATGATATCTTTAAAAACATATATAGTCTTTTTTTGGCTTTGCTTAGTTTTTTATGCTTCGCGGGTTTTGCATTGACATAATCTTTTACGTGCTTCAGCAAATCAAAGCCTTTTATATAAAATTATTTTAAGAAAAATGAAATATAAACATAAGAAATAATTATCTTTATAAGTTTCATTCAAAGTTATTTGATCGTAAAATTAATATATATATATATATATATATATATATATATATATATATATGTAATAATAATAAAAAAATACCATGATGTATACACAGGCACACATCTTATCTCAAATAAAAAGAAACACTCGCTTGGTAAGAAGTTAAAGGTTTGTTGAAGAAGATGCGAAACCCTTGGAAATGTTGGGTGAACTTTCTTCAACTATAGCTTACCAAAAATTATTTCAGGAAAGAACAAACTATGAAATATCCCTTAATTTAGAGGGTTGTTTTGGTCATAAAAAATCCACATGGTATTTCACTGGAGGATATCCACACAGGTCCATCCATATATCTAATAGTTAATATTATACAATACATCCATATTGATTGAAGATATTCCAAAACTTCTTTTTGCTGTTTGAGCCAGATTAACTCTTCCATCTGGTCCCTTCCTCTTTCCTAACCAACATAGCTATGCAAGCCTCACACTCCTTTCTCTCTAAGCTTTTCCTGCTTTTCTTGTCATGTTTTGTGGCCAAAATTGAAGCTTCCAAGAAGCAGGTCTCAGCCCTGTACGTGTTTGGAGACTCCACAGTAGACCCGGGAAACAACAACTTCATAAACACGGCTTTCAGAAGCAATTTTCTCCCATATGGTAGAGATTTTCTTAACAAGGTTCCCACCGGAAGGTTCACCAATGGGAAGCTTGGAACTGATTTTATTGGTATACCAACTTCTTTCTTCACTTTCTTTGCATGCTAAGTTTTTAACTGTCATGTAACTTATGCATAATCAAGGGGTATGCATTTTCCAAAAGTGATCTCTGCTTGATGCATGTTGCAGTTTCATATTTAGGTCTAAAAGAGTTGCTGCCACCATATTTGGATCCCAATCTCAGCGACAAAGAAATTGTAACGGGTGTCAGTTTTGCCTCTGCTGGTTCTGGCTTTGATCCACTAACTCCAACTCTGGGAGTATAACTTCTTTTTTCTCTCTACCTTCATCTTTCTCCATTTTTTGTGTTGTTCTCTTGCTAATATTTTAACACTCCTTGCCTAATGGAGTAATTTTGTTCATTAATATTTAAGAATAAGATAACAAAAAAAGTAAAATAAATTGCCAATCATTTCATTATAATATCTCTATTTTTAAACACATAATTTATATTTTTTTTTATTTTTTTCTTTATCTCTCTCTTTATTACACTATATCACTTATAATATCTTTTTTTTTTCTCTTAGTAGGTGTTCATTTATAGGTGTTTTGCAAAATTTGGTTTTTACTGAAAGCGTGTATAAAAGAAACTTTTCCTTTCATATTTTGAAGCATTTGCTGTATACATGGGCTTTTACTAATTCACTCGAAGCCGAATCAAAGTACAGAAATTTCATATTGGTATCTGAATCTGTATCGTGTAATAAGTGTTTCATATATTTTTTTAAGAATATACTGTAACATGTACCATGTCGCATTAATAAAACATACATGTTTTCACACACTTCTGTAACTGAAAGCATTTTTGTTTTCAGTGGAAACTGATATATATGGACTGTACTCTCAACTAACTTTCTGCTGTTTTTCTGTCTTGGCAGAATGTAATTTCAGTACCAAAGCAGTTGGAATATTTTAAAGATTACAGAAAGCGATTAGAGGGTATCCTTGGAAAGCAAAAAACCGAACATCACATCAACAATGCTTTGTTTTTCATCAGCGCGGGTACAAACGACTATGTTATTAATTATTTTTCGGTGCCAATACGAAGAAACTACACTCCGTTAACCTACGGACAGTTCTTGCTTCAACATGTTAAAGATTTCATACAGGTTTGAATCTGATACATACGCACATTTGTTTTATAAGATTTATATATTAATCCAATATGTATGAATAAAAAGTTCAATTTGGATAAAAAATTGTGAAAAAAAAAATATTCAATTTGCTTCAGTCGATAATTAGTTGGGAGACTAGTATCATACTCTTTAGCCAATTCCCCAACTAGAACACTTTATGGAAAACAATAATAAAAAAGAAAAACTTGAACAACTTCGTCCAGCATTTAATGAAAGTTGCTAAAAGCTATTTTTTTATAACTTTTTTTTTCATTTTTTTTTCTATATTTCAAAAAATGGACAACAAAACACAGGATACAAATTGTACGACTTATCAAAAGTTAAATAAAGAAACTATAATCACTCCTCCCAACAAAGTATTGCTCTGACGTCGTAAAAAGAACGAGACACTTTTCAATGGTCGTTCGTAGGGTTGCTATTGAAAGAACAAATATGATTGGAGATCGCCTTATATTTTAACATCATTCTTTTTTTAATGTGTGTATATATACTCTCAAATCCTTTTTATATACTATAAATATATGGTGTGAAAATAGAAAACGTGGATTTGGGTCAAGAACTCTTTTTTTTTCATTTTTCTTTTATGAATATTTTTATTAAGAAAATGCTAGTAAAAAATGATATTTTAATGACGAGGAATGTTCTAGTCCATGCATTATGACAATTAGAAATTTATTTATTATGTTAGTTTAATCAACAACCAACATGGTATACTTTTAGGGTTTATTCTAGAATCAAGTTCTATTGGAGAACTTGTGTATGTTCTGGTATAAGATCTCTCTTTCTCTCTCATTTTTATCTCTACAACTTGTTCCTCTCCTTCACTTCACCTCCAAAATCAAACCATTCATAAATGGAATCACTTCCCCCAACCATCCCCAGAATTCCATTTAGATTCCTAGGGTTTGAAAGAAAGAGGAGACCTCGCGTTTAATATGTTATAATGTGAAAGCACTGCTTAACTGCTAAGAAAAAAATGAGTACGATAACATTATGAAATTTATGTTCAGAATAATGAACTAATTAGTACAACTTGATGTCATTAGAATTTGTGGAAAGAAGGTGCAAGAAAAATAGCTTTGGTTGGACTACCTCCAATGGGGTGCTTGCCGATTGTGATCACATTAAATTCCCATAACGTGTTTCTGGAACGTGGTTGTGTAGACAAGTATTCAGCGGCTGCAAGAGATTACAATATGATGCTTCAACATGAGTTGTTCTTCATGCAACAAAACTTCTCCAATATTCCTCCCGGTGCCAAAATCTCCTACATCGACATATATGGACCCTTGGACAACATGATCCAAGCGCATCAAAATCTTGGTTAGAGAAATTTAAACCCTTGAGTTGGTTCACCATATTATTACCTAATTATATAAGCTTGAGAAATTAAGTTTCATATATGTGTGTTATATGTTGTGGTAGGTTTTGATGAAGTTGATCAGGGTTGTTGTGGAAGTGGTTACATCGAAGCAACCTTTTTGTGTAACGAGTTTTCATTGGTTTGCTCTGATCCATCAAAGTTTGTGTTCTGGGATTCAATACACCCTACGGAGAAGGCATACTCTCGCCTATTTATGGTAGCCCGTCCCACCATTGATGCCCTAATCAACGGCTAGGATAGATTCCTCTCTCTTTTATATTTTGTTTTTCTTTCTTTGCTTAGTTGGAAATTTAGAATATAAAGGCTTGTTTGTACTAAACTAATTGGGAATTAGAAAAATAACAAAGTTCTTTTTTATTTTGTATAAAAACACCCTTGTTTTTCTTGCATCCTACTAGTTTTAGTGGTTTACTTTTCAGGATCATCAGATAGAATGGTCTTTAACTTTGATTCCTTAATAAATTATTTAAGTAAACGTAACTTACTAAGATAACGGATTAGTTAATTCAAAAATTTGTCATTAAGAACATACAACTATGTTATTTATTAAAACTCGAAATTTGTAAATTTTTGTTATTAAATTAAAAAAAAAAAAGTGTCAATTAGTATTATTTTAATATCATGAACCTTTATGGTCATCATGTTGATGTAAAGTATAATGTTTTACTTTTATCTTATAAATTTAGAGATTATTTATTTTGGGAAAATAATTGTTGTTGTAATACGTTGTTAGAATCCAATTAAAACATTCGCTTTTATTTTTAATTATTAAATAAATTTTCCAATTGAAACATTTTTCGTTGTTAAGAGTTATACTATATTTTTCTTCAGATTTTGTTTTAAAAGTAATATTGCATAATGTAAAAACCTCGATAATTTTTCATATTAAATTGTTTTTAACCACACTCCTTGGTACGCATGCTCTCAGTTATAGTAAGTAAGAGGGGCCAAGGTATTGTTCCCTACATTGTGTGTGCATAAATAAGTATGGAGCTGGGGACCCAAATCATAATTGAACAAAGAAGGGACTGGAAAAATGGAGGTCGAGAAGAAATTAAAAAGGGATAAGCTTTTTTGCCTTCAATGCCACGGTCCCATGGGATCGCCAATTGAGCTGCCATAAAAAGGTCGACAACTTACGCCACTAACATGGCGTTTAATTAATATTTTTTATACGATCAATCAAATTATCTAATTTTCACAAAAATAAGAAAAGTTGCAATTGAATTTAGGACTTTTTTTCACTGAACTATTGTCAAAAGTCGTAATAAAGTTGCTAGTTTTGTTGTCTTCTTTTGTCAACTCTCTAACCTTGCTTATAATAGTTTCTCTATATGGCTCCTTAAAGTTTACACTTTTTACTCCATTTATTTGTCTTAATATTGATTTTAGTTTTTAAGATAGTTCTCCATCTCATAAGTTCATAAAAAAATAGATTAACAATTTTAATAAAAGATCGATTTGGTTCGAATAAATAAGATTATTTTTAATATATATATATATATATATATATATATATATATATAATTTAAAAAAGCAGTCATTTAATTTAATTTTAAATTTTATTTTATTTTAAAATAAAACAAAAAAAAGACATTATCATTTTAAAAAAAATAAAAAAAATATATATATCATTTCCTTTATTTTTCAAAATTAAAAAGTTTCGCCCCATTTCAATTCTTTAAGAGAAAAACAAAATTTAAATAAATAATAAAAAAAGGTAAAAAAAAAAATAGAAAAGAAAGGAGAAAGGAAGGAAAAAGTTTTATCTTTAAATAAAAGAAAGAAATTGTGAAAATAAAAATTGATGTTGACAAGATCCATTAGACTTTACATAAAACAATAATAAAAAATTACAAAAAATACAAAAAAAGATAGAAACAGATTTGTTCCCTTCACTCTTTATATCCTATTCTCATTCATCCACTTTATTGAGTTACGAGTCTCATTCACTTTATTGAGTTACGAGTCTCATTGTTTTCTCACCCCTCTTTTTTCACTTGCACACCATATTATCCATTCTTAGGTCAATCTACATCACTTCTTTGTACCGTGTCGTTTGATATTCCATACACCTCTTCATCACTTCCTACACCCCTCCTCCATGCTCATCCAAATTCGTAACTGCGCCATTTTATTTTAATTAATATTAATTGGAAATAAAAGAGAATTTATTCTTGTAATAGATTTGGATTTGAATTTCACCATTTTGTTTCTTTTTAATTGAAAATAAAAGAGAATTCATTCTTGTAACATAATTGAATTATTCAGTTTCTGTAATAAAGCTCACTTAACAAGAAATTGATTAAAAAACGGTACTAAAGGAGCGAAAAGATTGGAAGAATAATTTAAAAGGAATGAATTGGTTTATTTTGACACCCGTGATTGATCTCTACTATCATACTCTTCACTCACATCAGTTGACGCATGACAAAATTTCACTCTTATTGTGTTCATCCTCATATCCTCCACTCAGAACCCAAAAGCAAAGAAGAGAAAGAAAATAAATTCAAAAAATCAGAATTGCACGTAGGTATAATTCTTGAACTGTCTTTAACTTTGTATTATTTTTACATTCTACTACTCAATCGTCATAAGTAAAAAAACAAAAAAAACAAATAAAAAAAAATCACCAAGAGAGCTGCAGCAGCGAAGGTATCAAAGGCAAGTGTTTCTTTTAATGTTCCATGGGAAGATGTCAAAGGTAAGTGTTTCTTTAATGTTCCATGGGAAGACCAAGATATGGAAATAATAGCATTAATAGCAGGAAGGAGAGATTAATGAGTTGCTAGCGACGTTGGGGTACAAGGTGCATGGCACAGATGTTGGAGCAGTTGGAAAGTTGAGTCGAATGTCTTTACCAAGTGCCTTTTCACAAAGTTGAGTCAAATTCCTTTACTGATTGCTCTTTCACAAAGTTGAGCCAAATGCCTTTACCGAGTACCCTTTCACAAAGCTGAGTCAAATGCCTTTGTCAAATGCCTTTACCGAGTGTCCTTTCACAAAGCTGAGTTGAATGCCTTTGCCCAATGTCTTTACCGAGTGCCCTTTTCACAAAGTTGAGTCGAATGCCTTTAACTGATTGTCGAGTGCCTTTTAACCAAGTGCCCTTTAACCGAATGCCTTTACCGAGTGCCCTTTCACAAAGTTGAACCAAATGCCTTTGACCAAGTGTTGATTGCTTTTTAACCGAGTGCCCTGTCACAAAGTTTAACTGAGTGACTAAGTGCCCTTTAACATAGTGCCTTTTAACGTGGTGTCGTTTAACCGATTGACCGAGTACCCTTTAACAGAGTGCCTTGTCACAAAGTTTAACTGAGGGCAAGGTAGTTTGTTGGTGAGGTAAGACAGATATTTGTACTTTCCGATTGGGTCGACATAGTTGTGCCTCCGTAAATGTTTTTAGGAAGTGTATTAAGAGTCACTTTCACTTTACTCGTAATGTTCATTTGGAAGAGGGCGAAGAAATTCCACTCTATCATGTTTATTTGTTGGCAACTCCTAATAACGAATTTCATGTATACGCATGATTCCGGAAAATAACATATAGTATGTGTACTATATGACCAACCGAGAAAGTACTCGGTCGGTATCCATCATCAAATATGTAGCTCTGTATAAACCACTTTGCACTAAGCATGTGCATGGCACGCAGGAGTGTCGCCAAAAGGAGAAAATATTGCAGGTAATTACAAATCATAACTGAATATCCCATAACTAATTTCTGTTAACAAATCATAACAGAAAAGAGCGGGCCCAAAACCTCTCAAGCCTAATATAGTGCCTCTAAATAGAGGCCCAGTCGCCTCATTCAAGGTACTTAAAAACTCTGATCTATAACCCTATAGACTAAAACCCATAATTGACTTGAGCGTCGGAGTGCCTACAGGACCCCCCTCCCGAGACGTGGAATTTGAAGCACTTGGAACAGTCTAGCGAAGATCAACATCAGGAGCGATCCATGAGCAACTCAAGAAGACGTTGTTGTTGCTAGAATTAACCGGTCTCTTGCGAGAACATTTTGGCGCCCACCTTGGGGCCGAGATTGACCTAGCAACAATGGTGACAACTAGGAACAACCATGACAACCAGCAAGCTAACCATGAAGGGAACTCCTCGGCCATGGTGGCCGAGATGCGAAGGGAATTAGAGATGATGCAGAAACTGCGAGAGGAGGATAGGTTGCAACAGGAGGAAGAACGGCTAGGAGAAGGGGGAATCTTTGAAGGCATTCATGGCAAGGTTCGACCAGGTCACCCTAAGCATCCATGGACTCCTACCGGAGGTGGCGATGGCCTATTTGATCACTGCGCTTAGGCCTGGGCCATTTGCGGACAGCTTGGCTATGCAGCCCCAAGCCAGTATGGACGATCTTCGTCGAAGGTCCACTCATTTCATGCAGGTGGAAGAACTACTGCAGTTCTCAAGGGGAGAGCAGAGGCAAGGGAGGCAGGGCGACTGACAAGCCAATCCTCCAAGGTTCAGGGATGCGCCTGGTACCTAGAGGTTCACAAGGTACATACCGCTTAATATCGACCGGGCATGTATTCTGAGGAAGCCTTGAACACTGATCTCATCAAAGAACTGAAAAGGGATGTATCACCCCAGCATGCCGACCAAAGCAAGTATTGCCGATACCATCGCTATCACGGCAACACAACCGAGAAATGCGCGGCTTTGAGAGACAAAATTGACAAGTTAATCCAAGCAGGATAGCTGTAGGGGTATGTTGCAAGATGACGACAGTACGGACGACATGAAGAGTGCAGCCCGAGGGGAAGGAGTCCCCGGCGGAGGGACACGAGTCCTAGGGATATGAGAAAAAGTAAGACAAGTATGGATCGATCGACAGAAAGGAGCCCCGCCCGCCGAGAAGATACTAGGAAAACAGTAGCGAATACTATTTTCGGGGGATTCGGTAGAGGCGGTGCATCCAATTCAGCAAGAAGAAGACACCTCCGAGCCATCAAATGTGTGCATATGATTAGCCGAAGGACGCGACGCAACATGTTAGACATCATTTTCATCGACTGTGATTTCAAGGCGATAATATCCAGCAAGACGATCTGATGGTCATCACCATCAACTTGGCAAACTGCGAAAAAATAAGAAAGACACTTATAGATCAAGGCAGCTCGGTCGATGTACTTTACTGAAGAACGTTCAAGAAGATAAGGTTAGAGGAAAGTGAGATAATCCCATTAGATGAGCAGATAATAGGATTTTCAGGCAAGCGGGTATACATTAAGGATACATCAACCCGCGTACGAGGTTTAGAGAGATCGGTCGGGGACAAAAGACCATCTCTGTTAGGTATGTCGTAATAGACGTTAACACGTCCTACAACGCGCTGTTAGGGCGTCCATCCTTAAACAAGCTTGGTGTCATTGTCTCCACACCACACCTTGTCATGAAGTTTCTTGTCAACCGGGGAGGGGTGGCAACCGTCTAGGCCAATCAGAGGGCGACACGAGAGTGTTATGTAACAAGTCTGAGGTTGAAGCCAACTGAGACGACCGTGAAGAGAAACTTCAACCAAAGAATGGTTGCTTTGACGGACTTTGACCTTAGGGTCAACGATGATACAAGGATGAAGCCAAGTAATGATATCACAGAGTGGCAGTTAGCAGGCGACGGACAAAATACTCGGCTGGGGGGAGCATGACGGTAGAGGAAGTCGGAAAGATACACAATTGTTGACGGATAATAGAGAACTCTTTGCCTGGATGGCCGAACACATGTCGGGCATTGACCCTCGGGTGATGTCCCACAAGTTGTCTGTTTGTAAAGAAGCTTGGTCGCTAGCCTAAAAGAAGAGAAGAATGGGCGAGGAAAAAATGGTTGTCGTTGCGTCGGAAGTATAAAAGCTGCTAGAGGTAGGATTCATAAAGGAAATTAATTACATCATGTGGTTGGCAAATGTGGTGTTGGTTAAAAAGAGCAACGGACAATGGCGGATGTGCGTTGACTACACGGACATAAGCAAGGCTTGTCTAAAGGACGCATACCCAATGCCCAGTATTGACCGCTTGGTAGACGGGGCGGCCGGCAACAGAGTGCTTAGTTTTCTAGTTGCATTTTCTGGATACAACCAAATTCCAATGTACGACCAGGATATAGGGAAGACGACATTCATTACTGAAGCTTCGAACTATTGCTATCAGGTCATGCCTTTTGGGTTGAAGAATGTAGGTGCCACATACCAGAGATTGATGGACCGAATGTTCAAATATCAGATTGGCCGAAACATGGAGATCTATGTCGATGACATAGTGGTAAAATTTGATACGTTGGACTAACATCTTCCTGACCTAAATGAAGTGTTCAGGCGGCTTCGTAGATACAACATGAGATTAAACCTGGCAAAATATGTATTCGGGGTTGAAGGAGGGAAGTTCTGAGGCTTCATGCTGACCCATAAAGGGATAAAAGCTAACCCCGAGAAATGTTTGGCCATTTTGGATACGCAAAGCCCAACCACCATAAAAGAGGTGCAGAGCCTCGTTGGCAAACTTACATGTCTATCTCGATTCTTGCCTAAATTGGCGAAGAAGATAAGGCCAATTGTGAAAACATTGAAAAAGATAGACAAGTTTCAATGGAGTAGCGAATGCGAGGAAGCCTTTGTAGCAATAAAAGCGACGGTGTCGTCAACTCCCATCCTGCAGAAACCAGCTCCAGGGAGTAGACTCCTCTTATATATCTCTGTTTCTGAGGGCACCATTAGTGCTGCCCTCATGCAATAGGAGGACCAGAAGCCAATTTATTTCGTAGGGAGAGCTTTGTAAGATGCAGAGACCAGGTATCAGCTGATAGAAAAGGCTCTGTTGGCAGTCGTCTATACTGCTCGGAGACTCTGGCCTTAGTTTCAAAGTCACCCCATCACGATGAAAACTGATTACCCGGTAGGAAAGATCCTCTCAAACCTGAACTTGTCGGACACATGATATCCTGGTCGGTTGAGCTATCAGAGTTTGGGTTGAAGTTCGAATTGAGAGGGCCTATTAAGGCCCAATGTCTGGCAGATTTTGTATTAGAGCTTCAGAAGTCGGAGCAACAAATCTTATAGACATTGTATGTTGACGACTCATCCAACAATAAGCAGTGCGGGGTAGGAGTCATTCTGGAAAGTCCAACCGGGATAAAAGTCGAGCAATCGTTACACTTCAATTTTAAGGCGTCTAACAATCAGGTTGAGTATGAGACCCTTATAGCCAAATTTAGACGAAGATATGGGAGTCAAGCAATTAAAATGCCTGACCGACTCACAGTTAATGGTCGGCCAGATAAATGGAGCTTTCCAAGTAAAGGACCCGTTGTTAACAAAATACTATCAAAAGGTGTTGACCCTTCTCTCCAGATTTCAAAACGTAGATGTCAAGCACATACCTAGATGAAAAATGCGCGGGCAAATGCATTGTCAAAAATTGTGCTGGGAAAAGGGAAAGGAAAGTTCAACACTGTCATCCAACTTACCCTGAGCAGACCAACTGTATCGAAAGAGGAATGTATGAATATCGAGGTAATAGAAAATTGGCGAACACCTATCATCCAGATTTTAAAAAACTTGACAATGGGGTAAGCCATATCAGACAAAACATTGGCCAAAAAAGTCACCCGTTATGTGTTTATAGCCGAAGACTTGTATAAGAGAGGTTTCTCAACTCCGCTTTTGAAATGTTTGGGAAAGGAGCAATCCCAATATGCAATGAATGAGTTACACAATAGTATTTGTGGGATGCATTGCAGCCATAAAACTTTGGCGGCCAGGGTAATCTAAGTTGGGTATTACTGGCCGACTGTCTGCCAGGATTGTGCTGAGTATGTGAAGAAGTACAGAAGTTGCCAAGAAAACGGTCTGCTTGTTCGCCAACTGCCAACTAACTTACAAACTATTAGCACTCCCTGGCCTTTTGCCAAATGGAGAGTGGACATTATGGAACCTTTCCCACCTGCAACCAGACAAAGTCGATTTTTAATAGTAGCAGTGGATTATTTCACAAAGTGGATAGAAGCCGAACCTCTAGCCAAGATCACGACCGCCAATGTGCAAGACTTCATGTGGAAGATTGTTTGCAAGTTTGGTGTTCCCCATATAGTCATCATCGATAATGGGCAACAATTCATGGACCGAAAGCTTGAAACTTTCTTCACCGAGTTAGGAATAGAGCACATCACTAGTTCTGTGGAGCACCCACAGACGAATGGTCAAGCGGAAGTAGCCAACAAGGTGATCCTATCGTAGCTAAAGAAAAGGCTAGGAGCAGCCAAAGGGAAATGGGCCGATGAGTTGCTTGAGGTGTTATGGGCATACCAATGCACGTTGCAAACATCCACGGGAGAATCCCCATACAACCTCACCTATGGAACAGATGCCATGTTACTAGTCGAGATAGGAGAGGCAATCATGACGCAACTGCGAGACCTGTCGCTAAATAGCGAATGTATGAAAATCGAATTAGACCTCCTCGAAGAACTCAGAGAGAAGGCCAGAATAAAATAAGTGTGTAAACAAAGGGCGACACGCAGGTATAACGCTAAGGTAAATCCGAGAAGTTTTCAGAAAGGAGATATTGTTTGGCGAATAACAGGTGACGCTCGAAAGAACCCGACAGACGGCAAGTTCGCGGCCAACTAGGAAGGCCCGTACAAAGTCAGTCAAACTCTAGGCAAAGGAGTGGTCAACACTTAGAATGCGAACCATTTGAAGTTTTATTTTAGATGAAGTTACGTTTCGGTTAAATTTTATGTTTTGAACATTTAGAACTTGTTGGCTTCTGTTAAATTTTGTGACTCACGGTGTACTCTTTCCTACCTATGACATTTTTCCCTAAGGAGGGTTTTAACCGAAAAGGTTTTAACGAGGCACCACAAGTAATAAAGAGTTACAATTCTCGTCTTAAAAATATTGATGTTCCAAGAAATCCATACGTGACCGACTGAAAGGAGGCTTCAACTTCAAGTCCTCATGGCTCACCATGAGACCTCTCGATCCATGATCATAATGGCCAATCGAAAGGAGACTTGAACTTCAGGTCTTCATGGCTCACCATGAGACCTCTCGATCTGCGATCTTCATAGTCGGCTAAAAGGTGGTCTATGGTCCTCATGGCTCACCATGAGACCTCTCGATCTGCGATCTTCACGGCCGACCGAAAGGTGGCCTGAACTTATGGTCCTCATGGCTTACCATGAGACCTCTTTATCTGTGATCTTCACAGCCGACCAAAAGGAGGCTTGATTTTACGGTCCTCATGGCTTACCATGAGACCTCTCAACTCTCGATCCTCACGGCCGACCGTAAAGGAACTTAACTTTCAGGTCCTCATAAGAAGATTTGCTTTCTACCTAGCATTCAGCTCCTTATGATCGGCCATAAGAACTCGCGTAAAGTTATCGGTTACTCTGTTAATCATATATTACGTATATAAAGGTAACAAAGGTGAATTACGCTTGCAGTGAGTAAAGCATACTAGTCGGTAATAGATAGATAAAATTCATACAAAACGACCGGTATCATCATTGTTTATATACAAACCAATATCAACACAAATGTTTGCAAAAAAAATGGTCGAATACAAGCCACAAAATTAATTTCACTACTTAGTTAGAAATTATAACTTCAGGGCCGAATGATCCCCTTCAACCTGTGTAATATCATCTTCCTCTTCATCAGGAACGTCTATGGCCGACACCAGCTCGCCTTAGTAGATATCTTTCTGGTTATCAAACTTCCCTTCACCAACCAGGACCTGGTAAAAGAAAGCAGTCTACCGCACAGCGTGCATGAATCTCAGATAATGTTGTTTAAGGACAAAGCCTTTAAACTCCAGCAAGTCTTCTTCGGCCTTCTTCCGATGTAGTCGCTCCTCCTCCAGGTCAAGGGTCAGTTTGGTAACCTTATTAGTTAAGTCCACAACGTCTTCACCTAGACACTCTGCCCGATGACTAGCAACCTCCTCTTTTTCTTCAGCCGTCAAGCACCTTTCCTTCAACGACCGGTTCTCTCCTCTCAAGTCTTCCACCAGTTTTTGCAAGCTAAGGATTTCCCCTTTAAACCGCTCGTTGTCCGCCTGAACACTCTTCAGTGATGAAGATGCCTCCACCAACTGATTCTTCAGATTTTCAACGGCCGCCTAGTTGTCCTTCAGTAGCTCCTCCCCTGCAACTCAGCTTAACAATAGAGTCTGGGCGTTCGCTTCAAGAAGAGCTTCTCTTAGTTCTTTGTAGGTGGAAGCAACAAACTGGTTTCTCTCGTAGTCATAGAGCCCGATGACGACACAGTCAGCCACCATGATTTTCTTGTTCAAAAAGTTGAATGTAAAATTTTTTTCATGGTTAGTGGCCGCCTCTTTTAGTCACTTGGGCGACCGTTGGGAGGACGACCAGTCGGAGCCTCGCTTTGACTTTATTTTCTCTGACGGCCCAGGTTGACCGGCAGGTGATGGAGGCATTACGGCCAGTAGTTCAACCCTCTCCAGAGGCACTGGTGTCCGGGGAATAGATTTCCCCTTGTCTTTGGCAGCCCGTTTGCTGCCCTTCCCGATTGGCGCGGATGATAATAAGTCTTTGAAGAATTTGTTCATGGCAGGCGTCCGGGAAACAAGGATGTCTGCACAAGGCAAACGCAATCAGCAATCATTAAGGCAAAATAGTCAGGCAAAAAAGAAGAACGTACTGAACACTGCACCGCTCGGGTCTTCACACTAATAGGTGTTGAGAATATCTCGGGCAGGAATACCCCTAGGAAGGCTATCAAGCACAAAGAGTGTCGAGGTATCCTCTGCCGATAATCTCGATTTCGGCCAAAATGCAACACGAGCAAGGGATCTAGTCCAGTACAGGGGAAACTTTGGTTCTCTCCCGTTAAATATGTATTTCCGACCAACCTCGCCAAAGGAAATTTTAATGAAAGTGTCTTTGAAGTGTTTGTACGAGGATGAGTATGGCTTAAACAAACAGTTGTGGGACTGACTAATAAGATATAACCATCCCACCTTTTTACCCGGTCGGGTCAAATAGTGAGAAAAGAGCAAAGGAATGGTAGGAGTAATGACTAAGGCAGAACAAACAAACTGAAACGCCCTAATGTATGCAGACCTTACATCCTGAACCACCCAGTCATCATTAGAGGCTTTAACATCCTCTGCATTATTACTGGAGGCTAGAGACTCTACCCCTTGTTTTCTGCCATAGGCTCATCTAACCTCATCCTCTCGTCCCTACTGGCAGAACTACTACCTATATCAGACATACTACCTGACGATCCCCCAATAGGACTAACCCCCTGCTCAGCAATATTCCTACGGTCATTCGAAGCAGACCGACCACTACAAGATCCAAAAGTGGAATAAGAATGCAAATAATACGAAGCCATCGTTAACTCGAAGAATGGTAATGGACGACCGAAGACTTGGCGGATTTACTCGGCTTAGGAAATGAAAATGACAACGAGTGTCAAAATTCAAGGTCTATTTATAGCCACCTTTCATTGCAACGTGGTCGCGTCTGCCACGCACGATCTGCAAGCCACCAACAGCTGAGATCGATTTACCCATCACTTCACGCACAGACACCGAGAGGCATGGAATTAAAAGCGCGGGAAATGAGGCTTCAAAACTTATGTCGGTCGGCCAAATTAAATCCTTTTTGACCACTTCGTACCTCGAGGACTGGGGGGCCTATGTACTATATGACCGACCGATTATGACGGACCAACCGACCGAGAAAGTACTCAGTCGGTATCCATCATCAAATCTATAGCTCCATATAAATCACTTTGCACTACGCACGTGCATGACACGTAGGAGTGTTGCCAGAAGCAGGAAATATTGTAGGTAAGTACAAATCATAACTGAATATCCCATAACTAATTTCTGTTATCAAATCATAACAGAGAAGAGCAGGCCCAAAACCTCTCAAGCCCAATATAGTGCCTATAAATATAGGCTCAGTCGTCTCATTCAAGGTACTTCTAAACTCTTATCTATAACCCTATAGACTAAAACCCCTAACTGACTTGAGCGTCGGAGTGCCTGCATGACCCCCTCCCGAGACGTGGAATTTGGAACACTTAGAGCAGTCTAGCGAAGATCAACATCAGGAGTGATCCAGGAGCAACTCAAGAAGACGTTGTTGCTAGAGCCAACCGGTCTCTTGTGAGAACAGTATGGAATAGGAGCTTTGCTTCTTTTCTACATGATCCTGTCTTTTAATGTTGTTTCCCATTGTTCCGTGATAAGAGAATGCGAGTTAATAGGCATTTTCTAAACATAAGGATAACACGAATCGATCCTTATCCGAAACATGATCCCTGAACCCTACATGCAATAGTATAATATAGGATGTCATGGATCATTCTTCCTAATGACATCAGATTTGAGCTTTTCAGGAAGTGTTTAACTTTAGTATTCGTTGAAGATGTTAGTTGTGGCAAACCATACAACAATGGGTTACCTCTTCAATAGATAGGTTATCATCTAATTGCTTGAGAAAGATGAACCTTCTTCCTTCAAAATTCCTGCCTTAGTGATGTTTGAGGCGGATATTTTTAACTTCTTCACTGAAACTCCTCATTCGAATCTATCTTCCATTGATTGAGCATTTGTCCATAACCAATAATAGACTTGATAGTTCCAAGGATTCCTTGGAATAAGGAAATTTTCCCAACTGGCTGACCAAATACTTTGTCCAAGTAATACCTCGCCCATTCTAGATTTGCAAAGTTTAGAAATCATCTTGGAATGAACTAATGTTTTATAAATGTTATCATTACCTCTAATAAAGGAAGCGTAAAATGTCTTCTGTGTGACATTCTTGATAGCCATTTACTCTTTGTAGTGGAGGTTTGAACAAAGGTGAGCCAGAGAAGTTAAAAGACTTTAAACCCCTCCCCTTTTCTAATAAGCAAGCTTACGAAGAAGTTCCTTTTGCAAGATGAAGGATGAGATAGTGATGACTCTAAATGTAAGTATGAGGGTGTGTTGTCATGCATCCTCAATTGTCCTTGATAAGTGTTCTATGTTGAGACTCTTAGAGTGTAGTGTATTAATTGTTGATTCATCATTATGGCTCTTTAATGCATCTGAAATTTTCCAATGGCTATTCATTATGGATCAGTTGACAAATAAGATAATCTTGGCCACAAATTTTACTTTTCCTTCATCATAGTTATTTCTTTGTTTATTGTGCCTACAACAAGAATAAAACATTCTTGCGGTACCGAAATTGTCTTGGGTACTTAGTCGTTAGTTGAAAGTGTCTTCTTCTATTGCTTACATTTGACACTATTGTGTTCAAATTAACCATAGTGAGGACAAGCAACTTTAACATGCTTATAATCGTGCAATATGCTCCTTCAATATGTTAGATTTTTCTGAAGCATGTCAACAATTTAAAGAAGAGATTTTGAGCTTACAAACTCTCCACTCTTCTATATTTAAACACCAAATGGAGCATTTTTCTTTTCATGACATGTTATCTTCTCATTTGATGTAGTCAGATTAAAACTGAGTCTTGTAAATTTTGAAATTGGAAATTTTGTAATCTTGTTTCAACATAATGAATGGTGTTTTAACATCTTGTTGCAAATATTTAGAGAATGACAAATCATCAAATGGTTACTGTCAATTGCTTAGTGGTTCAAAGTGAATAGGTCATATGGAGAATCAAAGGTAGTCACAATTTTCCAACAACCCATATGGAGACAAAGTAATGCTAATTATTATGGAAGGCAAGAACATGAAGCATCAAGTAATGGATTTCACCAACAACAAAACTCACCTTGGCATGAGAAAACAACTAAGTTGGAAATTACTCTGCAATTGATGCAATTGTCCCTACAGAACCAAAAGAATAAGAAATCATCTATTAAGAATTTTGGAGATACAAATGGGTCAACTTGCAAAACAGATAATAGACCATAAGGGTGGATCATTATTTGCAAACACCCAAGTCAATTTGAAAGAGCAGTGTAAAGCCATTATCACTGGAAGTGACAATAAAGTTTGGGTTAAGTGATGAGAGAGATGATTCATGAAGGAAAGAGAGAGAAAAAGTAAGTGAGGAAACTATGGTGAAAGAGGAGAAAAATAAAGAAAAAATAAATAAAGAAAGAGAAAGAAGAAAAGAAAAAAAAAATGAAGAGAAAGAAGAGGAGATGAGAACCTCATTTGTGAAGAAGCTCCCTTATCCTTCTACAACTTCCAAACAACTTCCAAGAATGACACCAAAAGCTAATTCCTTATATTTAAGAAAATTTTGAAACAATTACATATTATATATCTTTTATAGAAGCTTGGATTAAATGCTCGTATATGCCAAATTTATGAAAGAGTTCATGACAAAGAAGAAGAAGCTTACTTAGGAGGATATCATAGAATTGAAGGCAGCGATCGTGATAATTTTTTTCTATTTTAGTGATCATAAATGATTTACATGTGAGATAAGCTGGTTAGATTAGAGACCTTATCAATAATAAAGAGGATTGAAAATTCGAAAGAAACTCAATTTTGTATGATAACATTTGAGTTTGCTGATAGATCTAAATATCATGAATTAATGATAAGGTTGACCGTTTATTCTCAGTTAGACTCTGATTTAACATATTGTTTATAGTAAACTATTTAAAAGTTTATAATAAATATATATTAAATATAATTTCTAACATTAAATTATTTTCTATTTATTATGTTTTAAAGTTTTTAATTATTGTATTTTTGAAATATTATTCTCGTATCAATAATTATATTAATCTAATTATTTTATTTTATGCTTCTGTGATTCATCACCAACATAGAAACCAGAATGTAAGTAAATAAATGAAGGTTCCGGATTCGGCTCTCATAGGCAGTTGCCAAATTTCGGCGGGAATAGGAAGTTTGTGTATATACATAGAGAGAGAGAGATATTTCCAAATTACAGTGTCACTAAATAGTTTATGCTCTACAAATTCTCAGCATTTTTTGTCTGTGAAGAAACGTTAAATTGGCAAAACTGGGAGCGAAAATGGAGAACCCTAGCAATAGTGAAAGATGGAACAGAACAGGGATCGATGATAACATCTTGGCCATGTTTGATGCCTCCGAAACTAAGGATGCTCACCAAGATACCCTCGCTGACCGTACGAAAAGCACTTTTTCTTTCTCTTTTTTATTTAATTGTTATATTTGGTTTGTCTCGCCAATATTCACTTGACCTTTCCACCGCGTTCTTGCCCACGAAGTAAATCGAGGTGCTTTAGTTAATTGAACTTTCGGGTAACCGGAAAAATTAAAACTTGAGCACAATTTGGTTTGGGTTTCTTTCGAAAAACAAAATATATACGAATTTTAAATGACCAAAAAGAGTTTTTTTTTTTTTTTTCTGCTTTGTTCTATGGTTCGTATATGCAGGGCTTGCTTTTCTCGATGTTGTTCGCGCTTCTTCAATTGTGCCTGAACATGGAAAACCACCCACTTCGTAAGTGTTTTTGTACAATGTGTTAAGGTCTAAAACTGTGATACCCCCCATTTCAGTTCTTTTCCACGTTTATGGTTTATTCTCTATTAGCAGGTTTTGTTTTGGGAGAGTAAATTGCATTTTGTGTCTAATACTGTCTACTGAGGTTTAATATTTTACTTGTCAAGAGAAATTTTTGGGGCAATCTTCCACATGCTGAGGACAGGGAAGTCTCTCGAAATTATTGTGGGAAGTTATAAGCTTCTGGTAGATTTAGACAAGGTATTTGAATGCAACTTGAGACATGACTTTCTATCTTCGTATTCATAGGTCCTGAATGTAACTGATACCCCTTTACATCTGGGACTTGTTTTTGGGTTTAGCACTTCCCTCGTGTGTATTTATCCCAATCTTCATCTGACTCTCCATCGAAATTGGTTGTGGTTAAAGAGGTACAAATAAGTATAAGTCATCTCAATATGTTATTTTTGTTCTATTCTGGGTTAGTTGGTTGAACTTATTTGCAAATATGAAATATTATTTGTCAGGCATGGTCTCCATTTATTGATTGCCTGGATAATGGCACTGCTGAAGCAGGTGACAAACAGTCTAGTGGACCTCTTGACCCCTCTGTGAGTTTATTTCTTATGTATTTTCTCCTGTATGTTTTTAGTTCTTTCACTTAATTGTAGCAATTTCTTCTGTCATGATTGCATTTTTTTTAATCCTTATGTGAGCTAAATAATAAAAGTATTTGTTAACTTCTCTTGGAAAATTGATTGCTCTAATGCATTTAAAATTTTAAAAGTACTAAATAGAATTACTAATTTTCCTTAACATTTTCTCTTTATCTCTTATTTTTCAGAATATTCTTTTGTCTTTCCTTTTTTATTGTTACGAAATTTGTGAAAATCTATGAAGGGCCTGCTTGTGTGATTGCTTTAGTTGAACTATATAACTTTAATTTATTCTATAACACAACTCGTCTCTTTGTCTACAAAGTTCCAACTTCCAAACCGTCTCTCGAAACATTTCTCTGAAATTGCCGTGCACATGGTAAAATGTGCCAGTAATACAGGATTTCACTTATATTCACCTTTTACATGTTTTGTAGAAATTCATTCTATTTTAAAGTTATCTAATTCTGCGACTTCACTTTAGGTAATCTATACTAACTTTTATTTTGTTGCATAATATAAGAAAGGACGCACACACATTTTCAACAGCAGTTTTATGATTGATAAAAAGGCACTGCTGTTCACTGAACTAATATATATTTTTAAATTTATATAATTTTGTTTATAAAATTTAGCATCAACTATGTTCTCTCAGATGTATTTCTGTTAAATTGCATTTTGATATTGAATTCTTACCCATTTTTGTTCTTTATTTTCTACACCTACCTAGAGCTTTCATCTCCTGATTGAAGACGTTGCTGAAATAATATCTGGGACCAAATTTCAAGCAGCCAGCATGGAGGTTAGTTCACCATTGTTGTAATTCTTATCTAGAATTTTGTTGTTCTACATTTATCTCTTGATAGTAGAGACAATGTAGTAAATTTTCATTTCCTACTGAGTTTATAATGTGTATGTATGGTTATAGGACGTAATTAGTGAGAAAGTTATTGTCATTTTTATTAGTTAGAAGAATAAACTTAGTTGTACAACCATCATAGATGGTCAAGATTGAATGCTAATTGAAGTCGCATGACTTTTATGTTTTAATCTTGATCATTGAGATCTAATAATCAATATTTTCTCTTCTACTCTCTCCAAAGAGTCCTCTCATTTGATATGCTCCCTGTATAGGCGTGTTAGAGATGGTGATGGGATCCAAAAGAAGTAGGAATTATAAAAGAAGAAAAAGTAAAAGTAGGTTAATTGTAATTAGCTGTCACTAGTAGTTAGGATAGTATTTGGCCTAATAAAGAGGTCTTCTCTTGTAGTGTTTTTTTTTTTTTTTTTTTTTTTTTTTTTTTTTATTTTTTTTTTTTTTGTTTTTTTTGTCAAAATATTTTTTTTTTTTTTTTTTTTTTTTCTCTATTCTGCCATGTGAAATATGAACAGAATTGCAAAGAAGGTGGCAACTAAATGCAGCTGGTGAAAGAAAGTGACTTTTCTCTATTAATTATTTTTCAAAAGAAAAAAGAAAATTGTGAGAATAAT
>Ga0099824_1001860_pt1 | contig 30462 bp, 10 predicted proteins | sample SiratrowhiteBW_FD_76837 | JGI IMG/M metagenome (GOLD analysis project Ga0099824, IMG submission 76837) | Root nodule microbial communities of legume samples collected from California, USA - Siratro white BW | ecosystem: Host-associated > Plants > Roots > Nodule | place: USA: California... | reverse complement strand
TTTTCTCTTTCTTTTCATCTTATTCAACAATAAAAAAAAAAAAATTTTTAAAAATAATTTAATAATAAAAATTGTTTTTTTTTTTTTTTTTTAATATTTTTAATATTACATTTTTTTTTTTTTTTTTTATATATTTTTATTTTTTTTTTTTTTTTTTATATATTTTTATATATATATATATATATATATATATATATATATATATATATATATATATATATATATATATATTCTTGTACATATTTGTTCAGTGTTTAATATATAAAAGTTATATTTCTAAAATTGAGAGAAAAAGGAGAAATATATAGAGAGGTGTGGAGAGAGAGAAGAACATATCTCTTTGGTTTACTATGCTTACAATCTTTATAAAAGTAAGAATTCAATAATTGGTTTTTTATTTTTATAGATTAATTTTATGGACCCAAATTAAATATGATCTTTGGTCCTTTGTGTAATAATCCCTCTAAAATATTGTTTCTATTGATTTTCATAAAAATGTTTTTATTGAACCGTGACATATTGAGCGATATTGTTGGAGAACAATTAGAAGAACATCCATTATAATGTTTTTAAATGATTATTTTTTATATTTAGAATACTCTCCATCAACCGAATTAGATCTATTGTAAATTATTCATGACCATTTATGCTACTAAACCAATTTTAAGCTTTGATTAATTAATTGGATCGTATAAAAAAAAAGACTATGAAGATAATGAATAACATCAGAATGATATAATTTTCATTTCAAATAAATGTTTCTAATAATATATTGATAGTTGATTTGTAACCCATAACTTATATATCACGTCAAACAAGAAAATGAATAATAATATACCACCAAAATGATATACTTTTCATTTAAAATAAATGTTTCTAATAATATGTTGATACTTGATTTGTGATCAATAGCATACTAACAGGCAAAACAAGGAAAATTATAGAAACCTACTGGGATCAACCTAGTAATAGGATATATTGAGTATCATGCATAATGGGTTCATTGTAAAAACAAAATAATAATCATCCATACATATGTTTTCCAAAATAAATTTGATTATAAAATCTCACGATATATTACAATTAATTTAACTCAACCAAAAAAATTTATACCCACTTCTGTCATCTCAACCTGCCACTAAATTAATACTAGAAAAAAGTTTTGAACTACACTACTATATATAATAATTAGAAAATATATAATAATTAGAAAATTGAATGGAGAAGGAGATAAAACACAATGAAATATGGGTCATACTTTTACATAATTTATTTTACTTTTAATTCAAAATTTATATTAGTTTTATGATCTTTATTTTTTTATATGGTACTTAACTTTCTTATTTTTATTCAAATAAAATTTAGATTTACATTTGAATATCTAAAAATAATTTGCATGCATATTTCTTTTGATCCTTTTTCCAATCATGGCTTGGATTGTATTGGAAAATATCAAGTTTGTTTTATATTAAGATTGGATAATAGTTCTACCTAACTCATCTTTGAAGAAACCAATTTTTATGATGAGTTTAAATTACTTAGTCAAATTGTGAATATGACCAAGTCACTAAAAAGAAGACAAAAGAATTTCTTTAATATGAATAAAATTAAAATCATACTAAATAAACAATTGAGTTTAATCCAAAAATCAAACATTTGGTTATATTATTTATTTTCTTAAACATAACATTACATATTGTTATTGTAATTAAATATTACTTATTTTTATTAAAAATTAACCTATAGAAAAATAAAACAGATATTAGTGTGCTGAATTGGGAAACAAATCCTCTTATATGATTTTTTTCACAGGATAACTTCATGAAAATAAATACAATTGAAGATTTTGTACCTATTTGGATAAATTTTGAATTTTGTTTTCGTGAATATGTTTTACGAGATTTGAAAATATTCAAACAAAATATCTATTTCCGTTAATGTGGAAAAAAATAAAAATATGACATACATAAGCAAGGAAAGTTAGTGCACGACAAGGAGAGTGGCGTGCTTAGGTAGGGTCACGAGTTTGGGAAATACAACGGTTTGGTTTGTAGGTTAAAAAAAAAATATGTTTTGAACTAAAAAGTGTGAAAACATATCTACCAGTAATAGAAAATTGAAAGTAGAGAATGGAAACAAACAAAGCTCACTCTAACAATTAAATTCAATCAGGAATCATTTTTATAAACATGGTATGTCTTGTTTTTCTAAAATTTATTTATCTAGATTTTTTTAAATTTATTCTTAGAATTTTTATATTTTGGAGATGTGTAAATACTTTATAAAAATTCTTAATATGTGAAAAAAGTTATAAGAGTTGTTTACATAATTGTTAATGAAAAATTCATAATAAACTCCACCAAATATATCTAACTTATTCTCTCTCACACTTAAACTTAATCATGATGCATCCTTATAAGAACAACTGTTTCTGAAGGTCATAATCAGTTACTAGTTAAATGCATGATGAATTATGCAACTGATAATGCATTTAATAGTTATAGTTGACTTTGTCTGACCCATAAATAATGTCAAATAGTACAGAGGAAACCAGTCAAAGCAATTTAACCATTTTTAACAAATTAAATAACTAAATTTGCTGTTATAATTCTTAAATTGGAGTAGATAACCGTACAATTTGAACGTTTAAATTGAACTTGAATTTGAAAGTTTTGATTTAATTGCTGTGATTGAAAATTAATTGTACTTCATAATTGCATTAATGATATATAATACTGTAGAAGAAGGGTAATAACTGATTAGGCCTTTAATCTAAGGGATTATATTTAATTATTTGATTGATTGTGCTCCTCCCTCTTGAGTAGTGATAATTTATATTTGTAATTATGAAATTAAAGATTTATTTTAGTTATTTTGATGATTTTTTCAATAGTTATAAAAGTAATTTTAGGTAATTTTAGAGATATGTGGAGTTGTTAGATTAAATCATCAAAGTTGAAGTTTGAAGTTCCCTCTAAGATATTTATTTACTTATAAAAAATTAAACTTTGTATATCAACATTTTATAATTCTTTTTAGAAGTAACAAGTTTAAAATTATTATTATTTATTTGTGGAACGATGACAAAATAAGTAATTAGAAAAATTATAATTCATAATATTTACATTTTCATGATTATCGTATGATAAGTTTTTATTAAGGACATGTAATTTAGAAGAAAAAAAATTGAAATAGTCAAATCAGAAGAGTGAACCAAGTTATCCTTAAAAGGAACAAGTTGTATCTGTTCATTAATAAAACTTACATTTTCTAAATCATTTTTCTCACCATTAACTATGCAGTTTCACATTTTCTTTCGTTGTCCTCAAGTTGGACTTACGAATATAAGACTGATTAAACTTCACTTTTTGATCAGACCTATCATTTAGAGGACCATGTCTACAAATAAATAATGTATTATCAATTCTTTTATAAAAAAATAGAAGTTGTTCATATTCCACATTAGTCATAAAGATAAAGTCTTTAAACACTTTTACCAAAATATGTTGTGATAGGAAAAAAAAGTATCTTCACATCAATAAAAATTTAATAATACATGCTAATAATTTTCTTCATAATACAATCATTTAGCCCATTATAGATAGAATAGTATGAGATTACCAATACTTCAAAAAGATGCTATGAATTCTCACATAAAACTGATTCACTAATAAGCTTAGTATTTATTAAAATAAAGTTCCTAATCTAAGACCTACAAAATTAAAAAATAAAATACAAGATGTGATCATGAACGCAAAGTCTCATATCTACAATAATTTAAAATTTTATATGTACTTAAAAAAGGATAAATACATTCAAAGTTTAATTCTTAATCTGGTAACTGTATCTTCTAATCCACTTTTCCTTTTCATTTGTACATAGAACGGGGTGGGAATACAATTTGCAACTCCCCTTTCTTTCCTACTAAATTATCTCACATGCATAAATTCAAACACGACAAATTCACACTTTTCATGTTCACAATAAATTTATTAAAACAATTTTATTTTCCCTTCCTTTTAACTCTACCATAATTTAAACAAAAATTCATAACTAATTAGTAATTAATTACCAAGACATTATGGAAAATATAAAGAGTTTGTGAGTACTAAGTTTCAATACAAATTTTCATATAAAAATTATAAATAAAAAACAAATGATAAAAAAAAAACTAAAATTAGATGTCAATACTTAAGCATAACAAAATTTAAATTAAATCTTTTTATTCTCAATAATCAGTGACAAACACTAATAAAAATAACAAAAAATAAAGTTATTAAGATTTAGAAAAAACTAAAAAAACTGTAAATAATTATTGATCTAATAAAATATTTTTTGCATATTAATATATTTAAAACAAAAGTTTAAAAATAATTTGTAAAATAAAATTTTGAAAATAATTTTATACACATTTTTTTAATATAAATTATAATTAAAATAAAGTTATTATAAATTTTTTATAGATAAATATTTTAAAATAAAAATTATTATAATTTTCGTATAAATAAAAATGTATTAAAATTTAAATTAATTTTAATATTTTGAATTTTATTATATTTAAAATATAATTATTAATAATAAAATGCTGATCATAATTTATTATTTGAAGAAATAATCATTTATGTTAAAATATAATTGAGTGTATACAAAAACATAATATTTTCAGTGTAATGAAGAAAGTCTTAATATAATGGTTTTCTTTTTTGTATTTACAATATCTTATGTCCTCGTTTTTATAACTCTTTTTGCTTTTTATTTTTCCAATCTCAAAAATAAATTAAAGAAAAAGGAATGAAAATGAATAAAAAATTTATATTATATTTGATTGATGTAAGAAAAAAATTAAATTAACTGTATCATGTAATCAATTATAAAAAAAATCTTGATTGAATTTAAATAGAAATAAATATTAATTAAATTTGAAAGAAAATAATTACTAAATTATTTATTTATGAAATGAAATAATATTAAAAAATTATTTAAGATTTGAAATTGAGTATATATAAATAATTTCAAGTTTTTTTTTTCTCTTATACAAATTTAAAAAATGTAAAAGTGTAATAACAAAAATTCAATTGAAAAATGGGATTTATATTGAATTTAAACATATAAAAAAAGAAAATAAAAATGTACCAAGGAAATTAATATATATATATATATAGAGAGAGAGAGAGAGAATTATAAATAAGTCATAGAAAATTAACTCTCTCAAGGGAGAATAAGGCTGATTGAGTTGAAAATAAGGATAGAGAAGAAATAATATACCTTACGGGACGGATTAGATTAAAAAAAATAGAATAAAAGAAAAAATGCAGTGAATAATATAAGTTGTTTACTATATTATCTTATCATCATATACTGAATGAATGTAACCTAATTTCAAATCTGGTAAAAATAGGAGATACACGTCACCAATGTGTGAATAATATTTATGAGAGGAGTTGAACCTTCTGTCATATAAACCATTTTATAATTTTTTTTATTTATAATGATAAAGGAAAAATTATAAAATAAAATAATATTTTCTGGTAATTTTTTTTTACATGAGCAACAAGAGAGTATTTTCCCTCCAACCTCTTCCTTTTTATTCATGTACAGTAAATTAGAGTTATGAATGTAATAATATTATAAGACAAGTAGTGATAATATAATACCAAGAGTAGAAGTAGAACTGTAGAAGAAGAGGTTCAGCTAAGAAGGAAGTGGTCACCGACACAACACAACACAGCACAGTGACAGTAGCATGGGCTGTGGCGGTGCATTTTCGCATCTCATTCTCACTGCAATCGCAATAGCAATAGCAATTCCGTTGGCTAGCTGCGATACGCCTCCGGTGCTGTTCGTCTTCGGCGATTCCAACTCCGACACGGGTGGACTCGCTTCCGGACTCGGTTTTCCGATCAATCTTCCGAATGGCCGCACTTTCTTCCGCAGATCCACTGGTCGCTTGTCCGATGGACGCCTCATCATTGACCTACTCTGTCAGTCAACTTTCCCCTTTCCTTCTTTGCATTTTCATTTTCTTTTACCAACTTCCTTAGTTATAGATATTATTCATATTTCAATCACCAAATGTTGCAGATTCAATAATTAATAATCCCAATTAGTAGTGTATTATACCAAAAGAGGCCTATATGGTAATGAACTATCATAAATCCACACTCCTTCTGTGCATTATTCAGTGTAACTAATGTGATGTCAATATCCAGCTAAGGGGTTAGCTGAATGTGATGTCAATAGACACCGTTTGATCGACGGTCTGTATTGTTTTGTAATTGGGCCTGGCTTTTGGATTCCAACCGAGCCCAGTGCGCGCCATAACGGGCCCAGGTTTCTGCTTCTTTTACATTTATTGAATCATCCTTTTCTGAAAGGTATTAATTCGTTACACTCCCAAATGAAAGAGAAAGAGTATCGTTCAAGAAATTTAGAGGGTGTAAAAAGAAATATTCTTCTATCACCCGGGTTTCATTTCGATCTGAAACGGGTCATGTAAAGCCCATGCGTCCCTTCACCATGAGAAGATCCCCAATCCCTACTTTCTTTTTTATGCCATTTCTTTTTTCAATTTCGAAAAATTACTTTTACCTGATTCGTCTTTTTAATGCTGATAAACAGGGTAAGTACTGGGATTTTTTTTTTAATTAAATTTCAAATATCAAATTGCATAAATAAGGGATAACAAAGTCGTTATTCAAATTTCAAAGGTACCGGTCGTTATATTGTTACATTGTCTAATTTGCATTCTCACTCTTTAAAACCTTTACATAGAACAAAATGACAGAGAAATAAAATAAAAAAGAAGAATGACTAGAATTTAGGGATGATTCTCGCTGATGACCATCGAAGTAAGGGATTTTCAATTCGACAGCGTTGACCTTTGGTGATTCATAGTCAAGATTTCTTTATCGATATTGCAAGTACGCTAATGTATTACTGAAGAATTATATTTCAATTTTCAACACTTTTTGTCGTAATGTTTTAGTCAATATAGTAAGATAAACTGAAATGATAGGCAAGATACATATTTGTGAACAATTTGTACACAGTACTATTTTTAATGAATAGACATGCATATTCTGCTTAATTTTTTTTACACTGTTTACCAATAAAAATATCTTTCAGTATTTTAAAAATTATTATAAAAATTTACAAATTTCACTTTGCAATTTTAAACATTAGTCTAAAATCTATTTATGCTGCTGGGATATATATGATTTATTCTTTTGATAAATTAAGTAATGTTTTATCTTACATCAAAATGTTCTTCAATCTGAAAATATTTTCCTTCCAACATTTGCAGGCCAAAGTTTGAACGCAAGTTTGTTGGTACCATACATGGACGCCTTGTCTGGAACCTCATTCACAAATGGAGCAAACTTTGCTGTGGTGGGGTCCTCTACTCTCCCTAAGTATGTTCCTTTCTCCTTAAATATACAGGTCATGCAATTCCGGCGTTTCAAAGCTCGTTCTCTTGAACTTGTTACGGCAGGTAGATTTCCTTAGATATCTTATATCCTTAACTTAAAAAGTTAAAAAATTAAATCGTCTGCACTGTCTTTGTGTTGTGGCCTTTGTTTTAAGTGTTTGACATTTGACTGCTATATTTCTTTTCCTCCTAATAGCATGCATGCTAAAGAATCAACACTAGTGAAGCATCAAGCTGTCATATTTTTTTCTGTAATCTGATTCTTTTCTGAGTTCTAACCCCTCTATTAATGTACCAAAATTAGTCTTGTCCGAAGAAAGGAGTCTCATCCTTTGGAGTTCAGATTTTTCTGTGATCTGATATTTTCGCCGTTCAGATTTTAACACTACTTTTGTTAGTCTGCCTACATGTTTTGTAAATGAATTCGCTTTTGCACTTAAAAAGTATTATTCAATCACTGGGGAAAAATATATTCAATATACATTCGAGTTTGTATTTAAGAATGAACTGATTGCACTGCAAACTTAAATAGGTGCAAGAAATTTCGTTAATGACGAAGGCTTCCGTAATGCACTCTACTTGATTGATATTGGGCAAAACGACCTAGCTGATTCATTTGCCAAAAATCTGTCATACGCACAAGTCATTAAGAAGATCCCATCATTTATAACCGAGATTGACAATGCTGTTAAGGTCAGTTCAGTGTTCTCCATAATTGTTTAGTAAACTAATTATCTATGCACCTTACTAATTTTCTTTGTTTAGTATTGGTGATTTAGGTTGGTAGAAGGGGATGTGTCTAAGCATGAAATTGATCCTAACGTTCTAGCCTATCCTTTATGACTAAATAATTTATGCCATTTCTTCTAATTTATTAGTGCTTCCTCTGTTTCGGCAAATGTTTCTGTGTAAATTGTTTGCTGTGAAATTCTTATAATTCAATAGGTTATAGGTAAGAGGGCCAAGAAATTTGTTTGTAACCGCCAAATTTCCCTTTATTGAAATAAGCTGCAACAATGATCTTGGCCGGGAGGTGTACATTGATTTATTACTATTTCTTCGTTGATTTTTTTTATATCTCCTTCTTAGAGTGTGATGTTTTCCGATCTGTATGCAGACTTTACATAATGAAGGGGCCAGGAAATTTTGGATTCACAATACTGGGCCATTGGGCTGTCTTCCTAAAATACTTGCACTGGCTCAGAAGAAGGATCTAGATTCATTGGGATGTCTTTCTAGCTATAACACGGCAGCAAGATTGTTTAATGAAGCGCTGCTTCATTTGAGTCAGAAACTAAGATCTGAACTGAAGGATTCCACTTTAGTCTATGTTGATATTTATGGCATTAAGTATGACCTCATTACAAATGCCGCAAAATATGGTAATCCAAGCAAACCCTTTCTTCTCGTTTAAGTATCAATAATTATTTGACTCACTCTTTTGTTACTAATCTGAATCAAGTTTTCCTTGATTTCACTCCACTCACTCTTTTATTACTCATCTGAATAAAGTTTTCCTTGATTTCACCCCATAAATGACACAGAAATATATTTGGATAGAGGAATGCGAACAACATATTATTTTACACACTCCTTTGAAGACACTCTTTACTATTGGATGAACTTTTGTTTAGTACCACAAAATTTTGCTGGTTACATTTTTTTATTTAGCAAATCTCATTCATAATTTTATAATTTCTAATAAATTTAATAAATACTATAAAATGTGTTTAAAAGATGCATTGCTAGCACTCCTTAGTTGGCTTAACTTGGTAATGGTTCAAATTATTGCATTAATTATTATCATCATAGTTTTGATGGTGTTTGCAAATGCATAATTGATTAGGCTTCTCAAATCCTTTGATGGTATGTTGCGGCTTTGGAGGGCCTCCTTACAACTTTGACGCAAGGGTGACATGTGGTCAACCTGGTTATCAGGTTTGTGGCGAAGGGGCTCAATATGTAAGCTGGGATGGAATTCATCATACTGAAGCTGCCAATAAGTTCATAGCTTCTAAGATACTTTCCATGGCTTATTCCACACCGCGGACACCTTTTGATTTCTTTTGCCGCCGGTGATCGTGCACTCTGAGTATGCAAAACAATGAATAAAAGGTTAGTTCATTGGTTGTTGGTTTACCAAATCTATGTAGTTTCCAAAAGAACAGAGTCTGTGATGAAGTTATGCAGGTGCTGAAGCTCTGAAAAGTTAGAGCCATGCAATTGGGTTGTGTTCTAACCGGCCTATGATGTCAGAATTTGGTTTTTATTTGACAATGTTAATGTATGTTTATTATGTAAACAATTGGTGACTCACATGAATGCATTTTTGGACTGTATTAGAGATCGAACATGTAATTGAATCAGTGAAAATTAACAGTCTAAAGAATTGTTGTCGAAAGTAACTAAATTTATATTTTTAATATTATATAATATTTTAAATTGTTATGAAAACAGATACTGTAAAAGTTTTCTGATAAAGGAGCTCAAAACAGAATGAAAAAGTAAAGACGGAGAGAAAGTTTTCTGAAAATAAGATCTTTGTAATATGTTCTGTTATTAGAAACCATTACAAGCCTTGTACGGAATAGTTACCTTACCACTCAAGTTCACTAACTTAGAATTAATTTCCAAAAGCCATAAAGTCTCAAGCTACAAATAACATAATCAGTAAAATAATATAAAATTAAGACATAAGAATTTTAATTAATGTAGATCATTAAATAAAATGTTTTCTTTGATAAAATTAATGATAACTGGCAAAATAATGTATACTTACTTGCGTGTTAAATGAGTTTTATTCATCTTAAACATACTTTAGATTAAATTAAAAATAGAAAGTGGAAAATTTTTAAAAATACCCGACCAAATTAATTTTTCTCATCAATGTTTTACTGTCTTTTAATGGTTTTGAACTAATTTGATTGGGTTTTAACCCTTTAAGTTGAGGTGTTGGACTGTCTGGTTTTTATAACTATGTTCTTGGTTATGAGATAATGTTGTATTATGCAAACATCTGATAACACATATTATTGTATTTTTTGCCATGACAGGATTATGAATAGTAAGTCAATGCCAACAAATTGAGTGAATGTACTTCGCAAATATTTATGTTTATTTATAAGTTTTTTTTTTCTTGGAATATCTTGTTTGAAAAGATAAAATTGACTTCTCTGAACCTCATGTTTTCCAAGAGAATTTTTCGGAATCTCAATTGGAGACACATTAAAAAAAATAATAATGAGTGATTACAATAATTTATGGAATAATAAAGTGGGAAACCGATTTCAACACTTAAAAAGATATAATTTGACGACTTTTTCAACTTTTAACGTTGTATTGGCATAAATTCTTTAAAGACATTTCTAAGATATATTAGAATGATGATAGTTGTTTCCTACACTATACAAAATGATTTCTGTAGTTAACAAATTCTCAAAATATTAATAATGTCCTTATTATTTTTATTTTAAAATTTATGTATTAAATAATTTTTCTTTTTCTCATAAATTTACAGAAACATTTCTCTCATATTTTCTTTTAACAATAATAAAAATAATATTGGATGTTGTTAAGATATTTACAATTTAATATGATTAATTTTAAAAATTCAGTTTAACATATTATTTTTAAATATTTAGTTTTGTATTGCTTGAAAATAAATATAGATATTTTTTAATATTTATTAGATTTTTTTATTATTTATGAAAAAAGTTTGTTAATATTTATTAAGAAAGTGAGAAGTTAACAATGATTGTACTTATTTGTTAGGTGACTTAGTATGAGAGAAAAAAAATATCATTTAATAAATAAATTTAAAAATAAAAGTATTAAAGGCATTAACGACATATTGAAAATTAATTAAATGCAGAAAACAATACGTGTATTGTGCAGGAATCAACTACCTAGAATAATTGAACTTCCTAAATATTAATCATTCTTATATCTTGTTCCAAATCTATTATTGTTTCGTTTACTATCACGACTAATAGTTAATAGTAAGAAGCATACCGCAATTCATCACATAAAAAGTTGATTTAAAAAAATATTTAATTTTGCTTTTAAGCTTTATTTTAGTACATGCATATGCTTCTTTTTCCCTTGAAAATAACATCATGAGGCTATAAAAAAAAGAGAAGGAGAAAATCTTGCGCTTAGGATCTGCTTAGTTCGAAGAAATTGACAGTAAAAAAGAAAAGCATAAGGATCAAATTGCTTTTGAAGTAAGTTTTTTACATTTATTCTCCTCCATAACTTTTTATAAAGCATAAGATTTGTACCGTTAAATCATATCATCATATCTTGTCTATTCTTCATGTAAAATTTTATATAAACAAAATATAAAATATTTATATACGTATAATTTTATAATCAAATTTTTACTTATATTATAACAAACATATTATACGTCAAAAATATAAAGTTGATTGATAAAATATCAAATCATTTTTAAATTATGTAAAATGTGTATACTCGATTTATTTCACATGTACTCGTAGTATAATTATTGGACTGATTAAATATAATGTCTATAAAATATTATCAGGTGGAATTAGTAAAGCATATCTTTCCTTTCAAAAAATTAAACAAATCTTGCACTAGAATTTGAAATTAAACAATTCAATTATTAAATTATTTGAGATTAAAGATAACTTATTAAACAATTAGTATACAAGGATATATCCTACTTAAGAGGGTTTTTCTCATTTTGTTTTCCCTCCCTTCCCAATTCTCCAAGTGAGAATTCTGATACTCGAAACAATTATTACACATTCTAAAAAATAATTTATAAATATAATAAATATTCCAAAAATTAATCTCGCAAATTTTTTGGGGTGATAAAAACTAATCGATCACCTTAAACTATTTGTAATTTATTACCGATTTGAACGCACCACTAGTTAACACCTAAAACAAACGATTCAGTGATGATAACGATAAATATCTTGAAAACAATATTAGATGCACTGATTTTTTTTATTCGTGGAAACAGTAGAATCACTTGTAAGGTATTTTTTTTTTTTCTGATTATATCGATTTTGTGTTTCGGTCAAATGATAATTATGACAAATTATAATTAGTGGTAAACGAGGATACTTAGGTCCACATATTTCAGTGCATGAGTTTTGGATTATTAGTGATGGCATCTGTTAGCAGCCATGCCACTCACCTGTTAGTGGGGACAAAGCTTTGAAGCCTTAGAAGAACTACGTAGGTCATATTCGAAGCATTATTTTCCATTCTAAATAACTTCTTTTTCTGTAATTAATTTTTTATACTCATTTTTCTATTGTAATTGTGTTTATGTAAGTGGTCGGGTAGAAAGAGTATGTTAGTATATAAGGATTTTGATTTGTTGTGAAACTGATCTCTCGTATTCAAAATGTTTCATTTTGGATTTCTTGTGATAGAAACATCTTTTTGAATTTGGTTAGAGACACAGGATTAAATCATTAGATGTAAGAATAAAGGTAAAAAAGATAAAATCATATTTATTAAGTATTTTTATTTATAAAAATGATAATGAACTGGCTTATTGTGTATTAGAACTCATAATTAGTGACCTTATTAATTGGAGGATTTATATTAATCATCTTAATTAATGTCTTTTTTATTAATTCAAGGTTTGATGAACTCATTCATTGAATATGAGGTGAACTTGAATTTAACTTTTCTTAAGTGGACAATGGTGATGTTTGTTAGCTAATGACCTTAAACTGACTTGGTAAGATTTTTATAAGATTAATTTCCTATAATTCTTTTTTTGTTTTTACTTACTGTAAAATAAAAATGATTGTTTTTTATATTTAATGTTATATGAAATTTGTTAACTATTTATGTATTTAACAAAAATTTAAATGATTATTTATGTTTAAAAAATACAATTATTTTTTGTAATAACAAATTGAAAAAGTTGAGTTTAAATAAATTCATTTTCTTTATATTTTTAATTTCATAATTCTAAATAAAAAAATAGATAGATAAAATTAAATTATAAATAATTTTTTAACAGTTAAAATTTATTTTATTGATAATTTTATTTTGATTACCTTATTCTTAAAAAAATGCTAAAATAAAAACTACCAATGAGTAGTGGATATTTAGAGGTTGAATACTATAATATTTATATCACCCCTCTATCAAATAAGCAATTAAAATATTTATACTACTTGCCTATATCTATTAAAAATACTCGTTCAATATACATTTTTTGAATTTTATTCGGGAGTGTAGAGTTTTTTATCATATCTAAATGACATGTTATTTAAGTAGAAAAGTAATATTTTAGATAGACTAGGACGATGATTACAAGGTTTCAAGAATAAATTACCAAAAAGTTTAATCTAGGATGAAATTTGATTTAACCTATGAAATATAATAAATGCGAATCAACATATTTAGTGATTCCACAAGTCAAGATTTGTGTACAATGAATCTAATTCTAAGCCATAACGGAAAGTGAATATTAATAACATGTGGATGCATGTATTTATAACTTTTTGACATACTCAAGAAAGTAAAGTATTCAACTACCAGTACCCTTTAAAATGTACAGAGACACACACTAATATAGTTTTCATAATTATTTTACAGAAATGATTTTAAAAAAATATATAGTTCAAAACAATATCAAATAGACATGGTTATTTATTTAAGTACTATGAAATACCATTCCTTCTTTCTTTTTTTCAAGTCAATATAAATCTTCATTATTTTTTGACAATTAATATAATATGCTTATTACTTATTTCTTATTTATAAAAATATAAATAAATATTTAGGAATCAAATAAAAAAAATTATCACAGTAAATGCGCAGTCAACTTTTAAAATGATAAATAAACACGAAAAAAACTTTCTTGGCTTATGGTTGCCAATTAATTATACGCAGTTCTGTCAAATAGATGATGAAAATCTGTGTTCCCATTTAACTTTAGATGTTCATCTCTTGTGACAAGATATTAATAAAGATGATAGCTTCTTCCTTCTTTTCAATTCAATGTATAACAATTACAGGGTCAAAATCATCATCATCATCATCATCATGAAGTAGCCACCAAAACTGGATTACAAATACGGTATTTAAGGTTGTCAGCATGTCACAGTCATTGGCTCATAGGCCATAACCAGTTCATCAGATATATATGCATATAATTGTAATTTTACAAGGAAAGATTTAAGTCTAAATGCTCACTTCTTTTGTCTTTCTCTTCACCATTATCTTCCTCAGCTGCCACCAATTGTGTTGCATCTTGAAAATCTTCTTTCTTGTCTATGAGCTCTTTGCTTGAAGGACCAGCAAGATCATGATGATCAGGATCTGAAACTTTACTACTCTTTGGCATGTCTCTACAATCAATGAAGTCTTCCACTTCAAACTTCGGGTTCCAAATACTCCTTTCCTTTTCTTCATCCATCTTCTTATTACCTGTATAGAGTCGATCGCGAACATCTTTTGTCCTCTTTATCAAGGCAAAGAACCTTTCCATCTTCAGCTCCTCATTTTCTTCTTCATTTTCCATTTTTCTCTTCCTTCTTTCTCCCTCCATGCTCCTTAATCAAGCAACGTAGACGCAAAATAAGAGCTTTAGTATATGTATTAAAGAGAAAAAGAAAACAAGAGCAATTAATATGGAGAAGACTATGGTGCTATAGTGATGCACCAACAAAAAGGGAAATATGGGAGAAAAGAAAGAAGAATTTTGAAGACGTCGTGTCATATATTGGCAGGTGAAGAAGAAAGATGTGAAGTGAAGAAGAGCATGAAGAAGGGCTGGACACAAAATAATTAATAGACCTCACTGTAAGTTGAGATCTGACATGAACTTGCTCTAGTCAAAAAATGAACCATGGAAATTGCTCAATGAATTCAATGAACTCGAACCGTGTTAATTGACTCACAAGAGAGGTCAATATACTAGCGTGTTATTTTATTACTACACACATTATTGTGTTGACAGTAATGCCCTCCGATATCTATTTTCATGGTGTAAAATGTCTATCCATTTTTGTTTATGATTAATATTTATCAGAAAATTGACTAACCAACCTCTAATGATCTTGAACTTGAAGTTAGCTAATTTACTAGAGTTGTAAGTGGGATTAACCATCTTTAAATAATTTTAGTACTGCTGCATAAAGAAGCAACCGAGTTCACCTCTTCCATAGATGGTAGGGAGATGAGTGTTGCATTGGCATTATCATTGACCTTGTTAGGAATCACATCAGCAACCAAGTCATTTTTTATGTATTCTTTATCACCAGAAAAGCATTGGACAACATGATCAATGTTTTCATTATCAACAAAAGTATATCGGAAAAGTATTTGATAACATAAAAAATATTCTTGGTGGCTTGTTTAATCTTAGGAATCTTGTGAAGATATTTAGTGTTACTGTCCCCTCATCATGCCAAGAAACACGGGTTTTCTCCTTCCAAAACTCATATTTAATAAATAAAGCCAACTCTAAATTTTTCAAGGCTTGTTGTTCCTTATTGGTATGATCTTCACCAGCAGTACCATAATCAATGGAAGACTGAATGTCATGGAAGAATTAACTGTGTGTTGAACCTTGCCAAAATTCTCACAATTACAAACACCTAGTTTCTTCTTAATTTCCTTTAATTTCGGGACATGATCGATATATAAAAGAGAATCACTCGCATCTTTCATCACAAATTTACAAACTAAATGTTTAGTCATGTTGGAGGATTAGTTTTCGAACTTAGTTTTTGAAAATGTTTTTTAGTTCATTTAACAAGTTATTATATCGTTATCAAAACATTATTTTCCTTATTGGAAAAGGAAAAGCAATGAATTGATCAAAACTTGCCAATTACATAATGTTATAAAAGTTAGTAGAAGAACACCAAAGGAAGAAGAAGATCCCTATTTTGTGCAAAAAGATTAAGATTCAGAGTGTTTAGCATCAATTTGAACAAGTTTATGACCATCAATCCCCCACATTCCGAAATATTGCTTTTGCATAACCCTTATTGTTCAGCTCTTTCCCGTTGGATTTATAAAATGGAAATCTAAATCACGATTTTCTTCCTTTTCAATCACAATTTCGTTCACAAGTCTCCCATCCAAACTTTGTTTAAGAAAATTGAAGTCAATTTTACTTGTACAAACATCAAGAGTAATAAAATATAATTATGTTTAACTCGGTCAAGTCAATTTATTAAGGCAGAATATGGATATTGGTATTATGTATATATTTATTTAAAATAATAAAAGAATTATAAAATTTAAATTGAAAAATATATATTTTACATTATACATCCCAAAATAAATAATATCAGTATTACTAAAAATAATTATTAAATTAGTTTTTTTTATATTATCATATAGTCATTAAAAATATATTTTATAAAGTATGCAACATCATGTTGTTGTGATATAAAAGTATAACTTAATTTTTATCTCAAAATATATCAAAAAAAAAATTAAATATGAAGGTATGAAAAGGGCAGAATGACCCCTAGCCATGGAGTTGAAGAACAAGTCAAAAAAGTGAGGGTAGGATGGTAAGTTGAGGCAGAAAGGAGACTTCTATAGAAAGAATAAGCATGAATTACGTCATCCCATAACGTAATATTTTCACATTTCCACTTCAATAATACCGTGTTTTGTCATGGCTGCTTTAAAAAAGTATGCATGGTTTGACATTATCTTGATCAATTTCATGATATATATTATTATATTTTAATTTATAAATAAAATTTCATAATATATTATATAAAAACATTAATTAGTTATTTGTACTATGTTATGAAAATGATTTATGTAGTAGAAAAATCATTTTTAACTTTTTTATGCACATAAATTTGTTAGATTAGTGGGAAATAACAAATTAAATTAATCTTTCATTTAGTAAATTGGAAAAAATTATGATAAATAATTAATAATTTTGTTTTAATGGAGAGAGAAATATTCCCTGAAGAATACTTTAGGTTGGTCAACATATGAAAATGGAGATGGACCCGATAAAAACATGTCATTTTGAAAACTTGTCCTGAATTGATGATGCTTGTCTGGACCCACTGATGCAGTATTATTTATAATCAGGTTTCAAATCAGCTTCTTTATATGGGTAGTAGAGTAATGCTACATCGTCCAACTACTTAATACTTGTAACTATGTTTAATAAAAAAAACAATCACATGAAGATATGTTAAAAAAGTATAAACAACATCCAATGTTTTATTTGTTTAACTATATGGGCATCTTACAAGAAGATTTGAAATTATTTTCCATAATTTAACATCTCATGCGCACGTTAAAAATGTTATTTATTAGAAAAATTTTAAACGTAAGGACTTGAATATTGTTGGCATTATTTGCAATCGAAATTAAAGTTTGACCTTCGAAAATTCATATAATCTGATAATTTATATAATATGGAGGACAAGTAAAGATTGAAGCTACTTAATTTGTGGATTCTAGATGGAAAAAAGCTAAAGAGCAAATATTCCTTATTTTTTTGTTGTTGAGTTGAACAATTTCAATTCTTTGTGAGCAAATTGAACTTTTTTCCATGCTTTCTATGAAGGGAACAAATCAAAATGACATAAGATAGCCTTATTCTAAGACGACTTGAGTCAATAGTTTAACTAAAAGTGTAAAAATTGTGTTAGTAATTAATTTTAATATATTTTACTATTGGTTTATTGAAAATCTTAAAATAACAAGTGAATTTTAAATAAATTTCAGTCAATCATAAAAAATATGTTAAAAATAGATTATATACTATATAATATATTCATCGTGGCAATGAAAGATATAAGGCGAAGGAAAGAGTAAATTTTGTGAAACATGTAAGGATGGTGGATGCATGCAGCCCATACTCATTGTGGCCCCATGATGGAATGGAAACAAGAATCATCCATGTGCTGTCCTGATTTTGAGATGAAATTCTCTCAATGTTTATATTTCTTTCAAGAGGTTAAATAAGCTACATTCTTAAATCACCCAATGAGATAACATTGACTAATATGTATAATAGATACATAATTTTAATATAATTTCATTTTGTATCATATAAGGATTAACCCTCACAATAGTGAATTAACTTTGAACTTCATCCAAAAATATTTTTGTTTTACTTCAAAAAATAATTGGTAAAAGCGGTTCAATGCTGAATATATAAAAATATGTGGTTGCTCACTCGTTCTCCTAGCTTTGCTTTCCATCTCTTTGTTTTTCTTGGACTTGTTTAATTTGTCTCTTTCAAGAATATATGCAAATAACAAGAAAACAACGATGTTCAGCAGTTGAAGTTTATTTCAAAATCCTTAACACGGCCTAGGTAGTCCTTGTGGGGTAGGTAACATGAAACAGACACAGAGGTACCTGTTATAAGACTGAAAAAAAATTAACTAATTTTTTGGTGCATATATAAAATTTCGATTTATTTCCCAAGCCTCAAACACTCTGTTTGGTCTTTATGTTTTCATTTTGTGACAGTTTTACACTGTCAAAAAACCAACACAAGAGACTAAAACATTAAAATTATGTTTGTGTAGACAGAGATTAAAAGAGTTTTCAAGTACGAAGAGATTAAAACAAAAAATAAGTACAAATATAAAGACCAAAAAGATAAATTAAATCTAAACAAATCAAGGAAGGGAGTTCTTATTAATCCTCTACCCAACGGACACCATGTTTTGCCCAAAGGTAGTATGCCCCCACAGGACCTCGACCCCCCATCTCATAAAGCTCCACTGATATATTGTCTTTGTCTATCTCGTTCAGAATTGGAGTTAGAATGTTCCATGCAGCTTCCAGCTCATCACTTCTCATAAACAAATGGTTGTCCCCATCAACGACATCAAGAAGAAGTTGCTCATAGGAATCTGGAACCTCCATGTTGTACCTTAAACATTAATAATCAATGTAACATGCAGGTATGGTTAGCAACTACCATCACTTTGTCAAAGTGCCATGCACACAAATAAGTGCTTACTTGTCCTTGTAAAGCAAATTTAGTTCTGAAGAGTCCAGTTGCAAGCCTAGTCCTGGAACCTTGTTGTTAACTCTCACCAAAATAGCTTCATCAGGAACATCACGGAGAATGAGCTCATTTACGGCACGGTCCATGTTATGCCCGATGCACTCACGGTACACATTACCCGGAACATTTCGAAACTGAATCCGAATCTCCATTCTGCATTACCATATTTTCTAACATGGGTCAGCTACAATCCAAACTCACTGTAATAAGGAGGGTTTTTAATTTTTAAATTGGAATGATGAGAAATTATTGGAACAAGGATATTCGTGTAAGGGAATCTGAATACGTAATTTTAGGGCATAAAAAGTAGATATCTAAAGAAAATTGACACAAAAGATGATGATTTTACTGGTGTTTGATGAGTCCCAAGCCTGTTTTGATAAAAAATGGCACACCATCCCATCGTGCATTGTCAATGTATAGTGCAGCAGCAAAATAAGTAGGTGTCAGACCATTTAAACATGTATCAACTTTGGCTCCACCACTTGGTTTATATTGCCCAAGAATGACATCCTTCGGCTCCAATTTGCGAATTGACCTCAAAACCTTGACCTGAAAAAGAAGTTGTTACCAACACTCCTAGGCGATAGTGAGGAAATAATGCATCTTTCAAGTTGTCATTTGTAACAAACAACCATAATATCTAGACAAAAAGTTGTCCTTACTCCTTAAACAAATATTAATAAAGTATTAGTGCATTTTTGTTAGAGTATAGTTAAGTATGTTTTAGACTCACTCCTTTGTAATTTTTAGCCATTTCTGTATGTGAATTAGGTCATTTTTCTTACTTCATTGCTTCTTTATCTTGAAGTTAATGAAGTGAAGAAGCAGAAGGCATGGATAAGTGGAAGGACTAAATTTCACAGGGAAGTAGTCTGTTGACCAAGCAAGTGAGCACTATAATAATTGTGTTGTGCCCTTGCACACTGGGATAATACCCATTACTGACACAATACTTGATAGCCAGATGTGTCTTGCACCTGAGTGCTGGTGCACACCTGAGCAAAACGGGCAGCTTAGAGGCCAGCATGCTTCAAATTTCTAAGTATCATTGCCTGAAAACTTGAATGTCACTGCCTAGCAGAGGTGATGGTTATTTTTCCCTGTCAGTATGCAAGGCTTTTAAAAGGAAAGCTAGATCAGGGGGTGAACAGAGAAGGAAACAAGAAGCTGTTAACTTAATTAGGAAGGAGTAAGTTGTTACGAATCAGTGAATTAGAAATGGGAAAGAAATGAAAAATTGTACAGGATGACAATTATTAGTAGTAGAGTAATCTCTTCTCAAAGGGTTTTTCCTTCACAAAGAACTAATCCTCAATTTACAACTAATACAAGCTAGAATGAATCCTTTCTCCACATCCTGGTATTTATTTAATTCATTAACAACCTAACTAACTAATTAATATCCTAACTGTGTTAACAAACTCCCATTTCCCATAGTCCTAATAAAGTTCTTACTATTAGAAGAAAGATGGACCTTCAATTCCTTTTCAATTTTAGCAAATGGACCTAGTTTCCTTCAGTTTTTCTTTGATCATGTTTAGCTGAATTTCTCAACCTAGGATTAAAATGGATCTCAGATATGAATTAGATGTAATTCAGGTTTGGATTGAATTCAAGCTTCTTCTCTAATTGAATGATTAGTTCTATTCTTAATGCTTTTTTGAAGATGCCCTATATGAAGTAATTGGATGATCGCGCTTACAATTGGGAAATTGTATGACAATGCGTCAATCATCATGTCTGGCATACATCTAGGTATAGATGAAGGGAAGAAGCTGTAATCATTCCCTAATCACATCTTACTTATTCTAGCCTTCTTAAATTATGACCAATCTAAGGAACTCAATAATCAAAATTGACAGACAGATGATTGATATACTAAGGAATTGGTTATTAACTTACAATTTGTAGTTCAACCATCCTTTAAATTGAGTTTGAAAGAAATCTAAATTCAGTTTATCCAAGCATGAACAATGTCGAAATCAAATTCCTTCTCTTTTACTTAGAATTTAATGTATGCTCTGTCAGTGTAAATATGTTTACAATATCAAGTATCAACTAATTAAAAAAATCGTTGATATGATTGTTAAGGTAGTTATTATAAAAGTCAACAAAATCCATTTTCTCTTTTACTTAATTAAACAAACAAGAGATATACGTTAATAACATACCTTTAATGCAAACTTAATTATTCATTGCTTTTACCGGGGCTCACAAAATCTTATGAATCCCATACCGTATTTAATGAGTCTCACACAATAGTTTGAGTCCCAATAAAATTCAACTTAAAATAAATAAAAAAATGTGTTTGAAAGAGTATTTTGAGAGTGTATTGTTCACATTCTTTAAAATAAGAATTGATTACAAATTATCATTTTGATGCCAATAGAATTGATGACATTAATCTTCTTGACACGATATTTTAAGTACTCCTTATTACTTATTTGACTTGGCCTTCTGAACCTAAACATAAGGTGTGTTATAGAGCTTATAATCCGTAATCTGTGGAGTACCTTTTCATTTCGAATATCTTCTCCATCAAGGCTTACTGGTGGTTCCATGGCAAGCAATGCAATTGTTTGGAGAATGTGACTATGAACAATATCACGGATAATCCCATAGCCACTGAAATATCTGCATGGATAATAGAGGACCAAGTAGAATTATATAATAAACAGCTACTTGTGGAGGAAAAAGTTGTTCATGCATATTCAATACAGAATGATGCATTGCATTATATTTACTCAAATGACACCATGGTCACTAAGATCACCTTCCTGGAGGCTTGGTCAGGTCCTCTGATAAAATGACCTACAGTGATTTAATAAACCAATTTGATGACAAACATTAAATTATGTAAAAGACATTTAAACTTACATAAAATTCCAGAAATTAAGGCATGCTAAATCAGATTAAATGAGGGACACTGACCTGTACATTGTCTATGTAAGTACGACTCCAAAGTGGCTCAAAAACTAGATTTGAAAACCTTAAAACTGTGAGATTTTCAATGAGATTCCTTCCAAGAAGATGATCGATCCTAGCAACATAGTAACATGAATCATTAATTTATGTAACAGTACTTTGTGTGTGCTCAAGCGATTCAGCCACTCTGTCTGTGCATGAGCGGATAGGTGAGAGGGGAGGGAAGCAATAAATACCTATATATTTGCTTTTCCTCAAAGTTTGAAAGTAGATATTGTGTCATCCTATAGGAAGAAAGAGCATCAAAGCCAAATGGCTTCTCAAATATTATGCGATTCCATCCCTTTTGAGTCTGAGCACTGCTAGAAAGACAAGCCGTAACATCTAAAACTGCTTCTTGTGGCACAGAAAGGTAGAATATCCTGTTGGTTTTGGATCCTCCCTGAGGTAGATAATAAGCTGTAACAGAATCAGATAACAAGGGATGTACAACTTGTGAAAGAGTTTACAGGAACTCATTTGAGACAGAAAAGAACTCTCTTATATTCTGGTGAAATTTAACCGAAGTTACCTCAATTTGTTCCATTCGGGCATTCAGCATGGACATCCCATATTTATTGTCATAGCCTCCATTAATATGATATGTTCTACTAAGGAAAGCATCTAATTTGTCCCCACAATTCTCTCTGATTTTTGCATTTCACATTAGTCAACAAGCTAGAATACCATACAATTTGGACAAAGGGAAAAAATGCAACTGGACATTATTCATTTATTCTAGCGAGAGAAAGTAGTGTAACTTTCAGTTTCAAGGTAAATTAACCAATTTAATTACATCTTTGGAATTAGATAACTAGACACAAAATGTTTACTTGAAAAATAAATTTCCAGGAGATTTTTCTGCTATAAGTTGGCAATAAATTTTGTAAATCATGACTTTGCAAACAGTTTCCCAAGTTGGCGAGTGTTTTATTCAGTGCTAAAGATTTGTCCATGAACAGAAAACAAGACATAGAAAGTAACAATTTAGGAAGCGATTAGAAAACCATACTGATGATCAACTCGGCATGTTAATGTTGAAGCTATAATAGATCGCAGGTCTACATCCGTTATATCCTTCCTTGAATACCCAAAAATGCCTACATTCTGCAGATATGGCAATTTGAATTTCATATTTTTACAACTGGAAAAAAGGTAAGATTCACAAGAAATTAGTAGTTTTGATACGTTCCAATTTCTTCATTGTAGAAAAAAAAACATGGAACCAAAATCCAATATATAATGTCATTAACAATTGAATTCACTCACAACAAAGGAATTCTGCTGTGGGAAAAGAACAAAAATACAAATTAAATTACGTAAAAAGCTGGATAGGTGGATGGACTACGCTCCTGGTCTCTTAGCTAGTCCGAAGTCCAATGTAAAACTTGTCAAAGTCTATGGATCATTCCTGACAGACTATGGATGTAGTTATTGCTGCTTGTTAAGTGGATGAGTCCAATGTAATAACTTTGTACATTTGAATCGAATCTCAAGATACGAATCGGGGCTTTTATTGGAAAGAAAAACTTCAAGTCTCAGATTGAACAGAAATATTGTGTGATAAGGAAGAGTTAATAGAGTTTTGTAAGTACAAGTTAGGCCTAAAATCTAAGACCGTGTTACAGTACTGGTGATTAAAGTTTAGGCCACTTATTATCAGGTGCGTCATGGTTATGGAGTGCTGAAACAACAATCTTAAAAATTAAAAAGGAGACAATAAAAGGTGTTGTACCTCAGGAAGAAAGCCACTGTAGTAGAGGGCAAATAAAGCAGGGAAAATCTTACTCTTTGCCAGCTCACCGGTGGCTCCTATTACAGAAATGCAAAGTGAGGGTTTTCTGCTGACATCCGTGGGAGTAACAGACAAACCTGTCTGCAGCAAAGATGGAGACTCCATGACCTTATCTGTGGGAACGAATATCATGAGAAAACATGTTACAGTAAATCACACGGACGCCAAAACAAGAAATGAAGTGAATAATGGTAAATTAGATTTAGAAGCCAGCACACCATCAGGAACACGGAGAATCGAGGATGAATCAGAAACTGGTCCCTTTTCATTTGATAAACCGGAATTTTCCAAATTATTTTCGAAGCGAAATTTAGGTTGCTTTGGTGACTGAAATTGAAAGTTGAGTCTCTCAAGTACCCACAGTTTGAAGCCACGCAACCTTCGACACAAGCTTGTGCCTCCAACATTCAGTGCAAGACGACGACCACCGGAGGTTACTGAGTGAAAGTTATTTGATGCAACCTGCAACAATATTTAATTTAACCACTAACAGATAAGTGAGTGCATTTGGAGAATCAAGTTCAGATGTTAAAAGAGAAAAAGAAATATACTGTGATTGAATTAGAGCAGAGATTTGGTGGTCTTTGGAATGTGAATGAAGATTCGAACGGAAGCGAGGTTGAAGAGAAAGACACTGACATTGTTCGTGGGAGTTTCTGTCTTCCTTCCTTCCTGGTATTCCGACACACATCAACGTTGCCGAGGTAATTTAGAGAGTGATAAAAAACTATGATATTTTATGAATTTAGATAAAATCAAAAAATATTCTATAAATTCACAAATCACGTATAATATTTAAAAACTTTTAAAAGTTATATATTAACAGTTTCAGTGACAAACTTTAAGAATGATATATCGAAATATTAATATATTTTAAGTTTACATATAAGAATGTTGTTCAATTATCTTATAGAATAGTTCAAAATATGAGGAAGTTTTAGAAACAGTACAAATAATTAAAGTGAGTAAAATTTATTAAACTAGTGAAATAAAAGGTTAGTCTATAAAAATACAATGAGTATTTTGTTGTTATAAATAAAATTTCTATTTTAATATGGTAGGATAGAATTAGATGTTTCAAATGAAAATTTGAGTAGAGGTATCAATTTAAAAGCAAATTGATCTTTCATTCATGATGTTGTGAATAAGTTGATTCAGTGAGTTTTCTTTTATATAGCAAAAATTAATTTTGAATTTTTCTGTTGTGTGTATCATTTACGCGACCTAAATCCGTGATATCAATTCAAAGTGGATAATAATTTACACATGGTGATTGATTTTACTTATATTATCTTGAACAGATTTAAAGTTCAAATATTCATTCTAAAAACAAAAAAAGAGGATTTTAAGTACAAAACTTTTATATTACTTAAAAATTAAATTAAAAGATAATCTATATATATTATTCTTTCTTTACCCGTCAAAACAGTTTTAAAGATAAAATTATAATACAAACTCTGCAATTTAAACAATATACTAAATATGATCGAAAGATAATAAATGTAGTGAAAACTTAATAATACAGCATATACTTAAAAGTCAAACCTATATATCTAAACTTAGATTTGTGGATACTCTCAGCTAAGACATAATTACATCACTTTCAAAATAAAATAAAAAAATAGAGAAAAACACTCTCGTTAAGTAGGTTAGATCAACTTTGATCACGCCGAGTCACATATCATAAATAAAATTTATCAAACTTTTGAGTTTACACTGAATTTTAAGTGTCCAGGGAGATTGTTTATTTAGCAAGAACTTTCTGATTTTTTTTTTTCAGAAAATGTATTCTACCATGAATTAAAGTAATTGAACCTAATTTTATAGTTAGTCATTAAAATCAAAACAATAATTATCGGATGGAGTTTTCACAAAGATGGTGTAGGTGGAAGCCCCTGTCATACATTGAACACCATTTTCAATACTTTATTATTCCTTATAAATAAATTATATTAAATAAATATTTATAGTTTAATTTTTATACATCAATAATTTAAAAAAGAATTGTTAGTCAATTACAACCATTGTTAATATGGTTTAATGAAATAGTGGATAATATAATTAGTAAGAAAATCTTTCAATTATTCATTATTCCTTTTATGTTATTATATGCATACTTATTATTTTAATCATTTATTCCCTTTTATTTTTTTCCATGTCTTCAAATTAAATTTAAATAATTTTTAGAGAAATTATTTACAGTTATATTAATCTTATTTCATAATGTAAAGTTTTACTATAAATATAATGTATATTTATACTTAAAATATTTATTGATTATAAGATGTAATTGTAATCTTATTATATATTTATATTTATGTATCCCAAATTGTAGTTCTATAAAAATAAATTTATCTTATAAAAAGAACATATTTAATACTAATTAATAAAAAAAATAGTAAGCACTTGCCGTGGCTATAGAGTGGCATTTAAATTAATATACAATATTTTTGTTGTTTTGATGTAATGCCTAAAATACTGGCATAGTTTTTTTAGAATTTTACATGATTTTGATTTCCCCTCTAATATTTGTATTTTTCCCTTTTAATAATAATTTTTAACATAATGTAAGTCATGGATATATCGGGTGCAATATAATTGAGATGACATATGTCCTCATGATAAATGTATATTAAGACTTATCTATGATTGTAGGTACAAGTAAAACCAAAATTTTAAATTAGATTTTAGATTTAAATTTTGTATATAAGAAAATGCAATCATGGTAAGAGATTTCACTGTAGTTAAAAGTAATAAAAAAATAGTAGAAATTAACATCCACAAGTAAAAAAGAAACTTTACATTGATAAGATGGTTATGAAAAAGGAGTATATATAATCATTTATGATGGTAAGAAAGTAAACAATACAGTACACACTACACTAATACAAACTAATTTCTTATTGGAAATAAACATAATTTTGAAAATAAACACAATAAAATATATATAGTACAGTATAATCTTATCTATTTAGAAAAAATAATCATAGAGCATTAGAGGTTAATTGAAACCACAAAGCCACCACTGAATCATACCTATCTATTCTTGCACCACACCACAAGAGTTTGTCTAACTCTGCTAATGCATTTTATAATGCTTCAATTGACCATCTACCTACCATTTCGGACTTATATCCCAAGATAACTTCATTCTCAAGCTGAAAATTAATGTTGAAGGTTGTTTTTCGCAAATTGTAATGGAAAATGTCGAGAAACATCGCATGATCCCGTCTGTCTGTAAATTTCACGTATTTGTCAAATAATCTTCTTTAAGTGCCCCGCTAGTTTACCAATGATTTCAAACATTAAATAAAATATAATATATGTTTATTATTATATATATACACCAACATTTATTTTTTACATACGATAGCCAAATTATTATACGAAACAAATTTGAGTACTAAAATGTGTAGTATAATATTAGACAAAACAAAAAATAATCATTTACCCAACACGTTATTCTTAGTTCTTACACTTGTAAAAAAAAAAAAGTGAAGTATAAGAGGGTGAGAACAAAATCTTGCCGTAAAAGTTCGTGAAAGGACAATAAAAGTTTAGAGAAACAGGTAGTGAAAAAGAAGAAAAAAATATATTATCTAAAACATATCTCATTACATAATAATTGGTTTTATTGTGGTGAGAAATGGAATTTGCGCAATTTTTTTCATGATCAAAAGAGAGAATCAATAAAATAACCAAAATGGGATAAAACAATCAATAAACTGAAAAGAATAATAAAGAGTAGTGAATAAACATTGCAAATGAATTGTATTTTATAATTTTCTTCTTCAAATAGTATTTTATAATTTTACTATTATATCTATATTTTATAAAAAATATTTTAGATGACGATGATTTTTGCATGGATGTATATCTTTTCTTTTTAAATAAAGATAGATTGATAAGAATGATAAAACTAATCGTTAGGCATATGAATAGGTTCAGCATTCAGCCAAATCAAAGGACAAGTTATGCAATATTATTTTCAGGTTTGCTGGGGGAGAAGTAAGAAAATGAACATTTATTCACAAGGTAGTAAAGATTGAAGATGTCAATCAAACTGTCTTCACAAAGTGTAGGAACCTTCAATCATTAACATTTAGCAATGAAAGTAAATGACCCTTTACAACACATGTGTTTCCATTTAAATACAATATTTTTATTATAAATATCTCATTCAAGATACATTTATCCACTTTCACACCAGAACAAATATAGGAGCTCCCCTTTCTAAGATTTAGAGGCAAGAACCTCTAACAATGAAGCAGCGAATTTCATTTGAGTCTCTTCATTTATTGTGAGGAAGAGTGGCACGTGCACGAAAAGGGATTTGATTCCGCTCTGCTCGGCAAAGCGAAGGGAGTGATAGTAAACGTAATTGCACACGAATCTGCCTGCATCATCTGATGCTATTACTTCATATCCTTTTTCTGCCAAGGCCTTGGTGATCTCCACTACAGGAAGTGAAGTCTGCAAAAAGTTGGGTAGAATTCTCATTAGTAAGCAGAACCAACCATGTTTTCTGAATTGGTTTTCTTCATGTTGTCTATGAATACTAATGAGAGAAGTAGTAACATTTAATTATGACTCTAATCATATAATAATTTCTCCCCATCAAGAAAATGTAACAAACCCACAAAACTAAATTCCTCTATAGCTCCTTACTTTTGATTTTTGACAAAATGAGGAGCTAAAAACTGTATTTTTGCAGATGATTTTCAGAACAGCATAAGAAAATTGGCTACCGTGTAAGGACTAAGTAGCTGCTTCTGTGCCATGAAAACTAAAAACACCTTAAAGTACTATAAATGGTACCCAAAAAAATGCCCTTTACACTGTTAACACTAAAACACCAAGCCAAACAGTGTAACCTAGTTTAGGAATTCAGTGTATGTGCAACATAAGGGGTCCATTTTACCTCCCTTGTTCGTGAAATTCCACCATCCGAAGGAACAATGGGGACCTTCTGCAATATAAAATCATGCAAATTTTAGTGAGGATGCTCTTTGGACTTTTAAGGTTTGTTGATGAAAGAAAACTTGAAATGAAGCCACTAATCCAATCTCACCTGAGGCCTCCAACCCATTTCATCAGGACATCGAAAATTTGCCTCATTGACTGCCTGCTTCTCTATAGCAAACCATGATGCACCACTGTTAACCCCAAAATGCAGCTGAATAAACAAAAATCAGAAACAACCAGAACTTGCAATGATGGAGAAATGAAAATATATTCAAATTGATAATGATGTATGTATCCGAGTCTAGGCAAAGGCAAATCTGAGTCAACAATTTATTCAGATGATCAACCTTTATTCATGATCTTTATAGTTCAGCTTTTGAATTAATATACAGAAGTGCTAAAAATGAAAGTCCATCACAAGTTTCATTCTAGCTTTGTGCTAAAATTTATGAAGACAAATTCAAATTCCATTGAGATTTAATCACAAAAGGTCATTAACAATACATCTGAACATGGTAACAAAGCTATGATAACAAACAGTGGAGCTATATGTGAAGTGCAGGGGAACTCACCCAAATAGTTCTATTGGAATTTGAAGATTCAGAGTCCCTGGAAATAACGGCGGATTGTAGTTTCTGGTACAGTGGAACAAGTGCTCCTTGACCAGCAGTTTCAAGAATGCTGCAGCTCCCAATGACTAAACCCTTTGGCAAACCCTTCTTATTCATGTACTCTGTCAAATTATTGACAATTGTTTCGGTTGGATTCTCAGCAACTCCATGGAATTTCTTAAATCCTGTCACATGAATTGTTGTTATGGGTGTTGTAGGACCTTCAGAACCCATTTGCCAAATACAGTAAAGCTGGTAATGATTAGAGCCTCAAATCAAAACTATTTTCCAATTACCTGCATCAATAGATTTGAACTTTTATGGGACAGAAAATTTGAAATGTTTTCTACATGGTGGATCATATCCAATGAAATATATCACAGTTCTTAATCTCCATTTTCTAACAATATTAAAACCCTCCCAACCTTTTAGGAAAACACCAGCCAAACTTTGATTCAACATAGAGTTCAGATACTAATATTAATGTTGATGGATTACATAAACTACCAGAAAAGAAGTACACTTTGAAGAAAGTGCAACCATTTAACCAGAAATGAAAAAAAAAAAAAAAAAAAATAAAAAAAAGGAAAAAAAAAAAAAAAAAAAGGAAAAAAAAAAAAAACAAAAAAAAAATGAGACAAGAATCCAAATAAGGAAGACCTACAAAAAAAAAGGAAAA
>Ga0099824_1001858_pt1 | contig 30471 bp, 15 predicted proteins | sample SiratrowhiteBW_FD_76837 | JGI IMG/M metagenome (GOLD analysis project Ga0099824, IMG submission 76837) | Root nodule microbial communities of legume samples collected from California, USA - Siratro white BW | ecosystem: Host-associated > Plants > Roots > Nodule | place: USA: California... | reverse complement strand
ATGGATAACTGAAGAAGGAGATAATCTTGATGTTGAACAAACTCAAGTTGAAGGTGGTGGTGAAAATGATGACTTAGCTGGACCAAGTATGAATGATCCAACTATTCTAGATGGACATGCACCTGATCTTGATAATATAGTTTTTGATGAAAATGATAATGAATCATCTGGAGAAGAACTTGATGGTGATGAAGAAGCTGGTGGAGATGATTTCATTAGAGGATTAGATGATTAGATGGAAGAGATTAAACTTGTGACATTTGTATTTTTTGGTTATGTAGTTATTATGTTATTGTTGGTACATTTTGAACTTATTTATTTCAATATTATGGAATTGCTAACATGAAAATTTGGCTTTTTTATTGAATTTTTTTGATGAAGTAGACTCTTACGAGTCTACGAGTCGTGTTTACGAGTCGAGTCTACTGACCCCTCACGAGTCTACATAGACTCTCGAGTTTGATTACCTTGGTCAAGACCAAATTGGACAAGGGGACTCTAGGGCGACTCAAGGGCTGATGGGCATGGCTGAAACATTGGCTAGACATGCCACCAGCCCCAGCTGCCAGTGATGAACAGAGAGAAAAGCACATTTACTTCTAGGCGCACATGGAAGCTCTAGAAGCTCTCATGCTACAATTTTGGTGGCGCAGTGGTCACTTGGAGAGGGCGACTCTATTGGTAGGTTAGTTGGTTAGAAAGCTAACAACAACAGTGGTAGTAGCTAAAAACATGGAAAATGACTGGAAAAAAGATGCACAGTGAAGAGGGGACAACTTTCAGAAAAACAATTTGGCATCGATGGACAATGAGTCCATTGGGAGGGAACAGATTCGGCTAGGCTCTAGATACCTTGTAGAGATAAATGATAGAGTCATATGATGGAATCATTGTGCATTTCAAGCACCACAAAGGAAAACATAGAGATGGGCCTAGGTATATAGTAAAAATCAAAGATGAATGATTTTTGTTAGATGTATTTTATGATTAATTCCTCGATAAAAAATTAAAGAAACTTATGTTATGAGTATGGTGCATTGCCTGTTGGAAGTCTGTCACTGGGTTCTTCCTGTGCGAACTTAATCTTTGATTTACTAAGGAAGCAAGTGCAGATGCAACCAACCTTTCTGCCTGAAAATTAAAAAGTTGTATATATAAGTTTATATTTATGATATCAATACTAAAGCAGAAAATTATTAATATGCACCTCTTCATATCCCAATGAGAGTCGCAGCGCATAATCAGAAGCAACATGCTGTCTTTCTGTGCCACTAACTGCGTCATGGTGCTGAGCAATTGCTAAAGCATCAGCTAATGCATCAATATTTGGTCCTGTTTCATTCCTCCCTTTAAAATATTCCAATTGCCTTGCTGCCTAAATGTCAATAAGAGAAAAGCAATAAAGATAGCCCAAACAAGAAATATGAGCTTTTAGTTCACAAGCACTTGAAAAATTACTTCATAAAGTAAAAGAGGTCAAAATTTTACCTGATAGTAAGAACTCATCACTCTCACATAGCCCTTCAAACCTGGCCTACTTGTAAAATATCCAGTCCAATATGCATTTGGGTGATCGGCGTACCTAAAATGTCGTGTCTTGAATTTAAAATTGGATCTATAAACTATATGGAAGCTTTAAAGCGAAGGAAGAGATGGGAAAGGAAGTAAATGAAGGTGGTAATCTTCCTATTTGTCAAGACCAAACTCTCATGAAAGCTTATGTTAGTGTTAGAATTAAGCTGCACATAACTCACATATATAATACTGATTAGCTGTTATTGAATACTAATTCTTAGTTCATTAAGTCATTAATTCCTGCAAAATTGGCCTTCAAAATTAGCATCAGATTCTATTGTGTGGAATGCTGTACAAATTATAAGTTATAAGTATATACGTGTGGACTGATTATCTCTGAAGTTACTAAATTCTATATGGTCTCCAATCTGAAGTGGAAAGGAAGAAGGGACAGGTCACGAAGATGCTGACCTTAGAAGATATAAGTATTGAGGAAAATAGCAATGGTAACCTCTCTACCACCCAGAATATCTAGGAAAAGACACTTGAGATATTTAGCAGCAAACTTATCTTTTCCTAAAGTAAGATCATGGCAAAACATTACAACCACAAATTGGAGTTGAACAGAGAAGAAGGCTTGTTTTGGAAACAATATAGAGTGAGGTACCCGGTTTTGGAGGACAACAAAGGTTGTGCAATTGATTTGATAACAAGAGGTGAGTATGGCATTGCCCCAAAAACGAAGTGTTACATTGTGGCCCTTAGAATTACCATTAGAGTCCACTGTATTGAACGTTGCATGAATTATAAAAATAGTCATGTTGATTGTCACACAATTCAAGAAATTCTACAGCTTAAGCTATTAGAAGAAAGCTCATAATAGCTTTTTATATCTAGCACTTCTTTATTGATAGAAGGTTACTTTCTTTTGTTTGGGAGTTAAAGATAAAAGAATGGGAATTGATATTTATATCCATTATTTAATTTATATTAAGTTATTTACGGTTCTTTCCCCTCATTAAAAAGCTTCCAAACAGAAGGTTGTGACTTCCCTCCCTTTCCCTTCTCCCTCCGTACCTATAATTTCAAAGATAAATCTACAACGTAAGTATGATAAACTCACGGGAAGAAATCACCAACTTTAAGAGGCCAATATTCATTAGCTGCATATTTTGCATCTGTGTAGATAGATGGCGTTGAATATAATGCATTGACACGTCCATCCTGAGAAAATGTGACACGATGTGCAAGTACAAGTTGTAATTCCAAGGAGCGAAACCAGTAAGTCTTATCAATGATACAAAACAATAACTCCAGAGAAATATTTTAGACAAAAACGCAAGCTAGAGTACCTGATTAACATAGTGAATGAACTTATCCATCTGCCTAAACCATGAATTAGCATATTGATAACGGAAGTCTGTACCCATTGTCCACATGATGTGATTTGTTTTGGTCACATTAGCCTAGAAATAGGTAGAAAATTTAGTTTGTAACTTCCATGATAGACATATTCATTTGAAACAGCATAAAACCAACTAAAATGTGTGAATAAAATTCTAAAAATTTACTCTCATAAATATAATGCATTGTCAGGCTTTTCAAAGGCCATGGTGTTATAGGTTCTACAAAAAGATACGTTGCAAAAATGTACAAGACTTTAACTTAAGGCCACAAATTTGCTTTCGTGACATCTAATAGAAGTACAAAAGATGAATAATATAAAATTAAAATGGGTAAATGTCTAAATAGTTAAAGGAAATTTGTTACAATTAATAGAAGCCAGTTTTTTAGGTAATTCATATTCTTTATCATCCATGCCTTTTGTTGAGTGAGGAAAAAATATTTTGTTGAGTTACAGGGAGATATTGTAATTATTAAAAGTGTGGTAATGTAATATACTAAAAATCATTGTAATCATTACTCCAGCGGGTAGAGTTCTCTATCTAGATCTCTTTCACCTCCTATAGCTAAACCTTTTCAAGTTAACATCAATGTCCCGATCTTGGGGTCTCTGCATACTTAGTCACCTTAGCTACAACTCTTTTGTTTTAGCTCAAAACCTTACTCATGACCTATATTTTTTTTGTAACATCTTTTTCCTCTCATTGTGTTTTTCAGGATCTTGCCACAAGGAGAATGATTGGAATTGTTAAGGTTCAGGGAGGATTATATTGCGTTATAAACTTGGGAATCAAGGACAATATCAATAGACAAACAACCATTCTTTGTCTCAAGTCTTGCACTACTTCTGAATCCTTTCTCAAATTTGTGTCCTCCATCGTCATCTAGGACATTTGTCATTTTATGTTGTAAAGAATACATTTCATTCTTTATTTTCTAGTCTGTGGATTCATTTATGTTTGGTCTATGCCAATTTGTGAAGCATCATTGTGCCATATATAATACAAAAAGTGTTCATCCTTTTGAATTTAGTTCATTCCGATGTGTAGGGGCCTGCATCAAATTCTAGTATATTTGGTGCTAAATAGTTTATCACTTTTACTCATGATTGTACCTGTGTCACATGGGTTTTTTCCTCTTGAAAGAAAAATCTGAAATTTTTGCTTAATTTGTCAAATTGTTTCACTTGAAAACACACAATTTGGAAACTCAATTGAATGTTTGCATTCTGATAAAAGGAATATGTAAACCACGACATCTCTTAATTCCTTCCTGAAAATGGTATTTTCATGAACCACGACATGTTTTAATGAGTTATTACCTCCTGCCTCTACACCTTAAGAAATAGAGTAAAGGTCCAAGCTTTTCGTGTTATTAGCCTTACATGGGCTTTTTGATGATTATGTCCATGTTCGTGACCAGTTTTGGAATCTCTTATTGTGCAAATTTTAAGACACATTTCACCATTCTTCGCGTGTCAGGTAAACACACCATTGATATACCTAATAATCCTATTGATGACTCTTCTGCTTTAAAGTAGTTCTTTGTAATAGAACTTTCTACTCGAAAAAAGGCATCTTTATCTGCCAAAGAAAGTTTGGTTTTGAGCTTCTCAAATAAACAAGATTGTTTGCAAGACACTAGAGTTCCCATAGAAAATAAGCATAAAATTGGGAGTGATGAAGGTAGTGCTAAAATGAATAAAGGTCAATGTCAAAGACTTGAAGGGAAGCTTATTTACTTAAACCAAACCAAATTTGACATAGTGTAAGTGTAGTCAGTGAGTTCATACAAGATCCAAGAGAGCACCATTTACAAGATATGAACAGAATCCTTCAATATTTGAAGACAAGTCTAGGAAGGGGGTTTTGTTCAAGAGGAATGGAAAATTAAATACGGAGGTGTGTGAACTTTTGCATTTAAAAATTATTTTGAATGATCTTAAAATGAAATGTGAAGAACCTATGAATTTTATTGTGATAATAAACCATCTATTAGCATTGCTCACAATCCAATTTAACAAGATTTGACCAAGAACATAGAGATAGACCAACACTTCATTAAAGAAAAATTGGATAATAGCCTTACCACCACTTCCTACGTCCCATCTAGACTTCAACTAGTAGATTTGTTTACAATAACGATTTCTTGATCTCACATGCAAGCTAAGAATGATAAATAGCCATTCCCAGCTTAAGGGGAGTGTTGAGTGAGGAGAAAATATTTTGTTAAGTTACAAGGAGATATTGTAACTATTACAAGTCTGGTATTGTAAGATACTAGAAATCATTGTAATCATTATTCTAGTGGGTAGAGTTCCCTATATATATTTCCTCTTGTACTAAATAAATTACATGGAATCAATTTTCAAGTCCTTCTTTAAGATGCATACTTTAGGTGTCAAAAATATCCTTTGCCAATATTAGAAGTACAAGAAGTTCCTAAAAAATCTTTCCCACCAACACAGATATTTTTAGCCTTCAATGTGAAAGGTAACAAATCAAAATCCACTACATTCCTAGTTTACTAAGTAGAATTTAACTTGCATTCTTACACCTCCATTTAGCATTTGAGCTATCAATATAGAGATTTATATAATAAAAAGAAAGAGGTTCAATTGTCAACCAGATCTCACCTGAGCTAAGGCAGCATTTACAAAATCGTTGACCCTTTCTTGAACATTATAGTCAAATAGTAGAATGTCATCCTTCAAATAGTCAAATAGAGAATTAAACATATTCCTCAATTAAATTTTAAATAAATAAACAAAGACTACCTGAATAGGAGGGGAAACATCATTTATCTCAAACGTAAAACCATCAGGAGGATCATAATGCCTGGGAAATATCCCAGTAAATATCTGCAATGAAGTTTTTCCACGGGAATAATTCCTCTAAAGTACTGATATGAAGGGAAAAAAATCTTACTTGTAAGTAGAAACAAAATCATTAGGCAACTAACTTGTGAAGAAGAGCCAAGAGACTTGCAACCCTGCCAAATAACCTCAAGAGTCTTCTCCTTCAATCGCTTGGCTCGATCTTGGTAATCAATTCTAGCAAAAAAGAGTGAATCGAATCCTAGCTGCAGCAAAGATACAATCACATAGGACTTGCAAATTCATAATGACATGCTACAACTTTAATATGATTGTGTGTGAATGACTTCACACATAATAGTATAATCTTCAAGTGACTAGAAGTGAAATCCAGCATGTTATGTTGGTAATTAGTACACATAAGCGTCCACAGGGTTCAGTTAAGATGAACATACCTCAGCACCTAGCAAGTAAGCCTGAACTGCAGAGTGGCCAAATGGGTCAATCTGCCAACCAACTCTTGGAACCTTACCAAATTCCTCTTTGATAAATTGATGCCCCAGCGTGGTCTGGTCAATTAGATCAATGTAATGTGGGGTGGCCTCATCATGCATACACATACCCCCATTTCTTCAAAAACAAAATCAGGAACCAAAACAAAAAATGGCATAAGACTAAGAAATCACTAATCAGATTCAAAGTAACTGACTTAAGCATAATATATGCCACTTATAAATTAGGAAAAAACACCCTCCTAAATTAGACTTGAATTTAAAAAGCAATAAACATTACTAGCTTCAGGAAGAACAACATAAGGTAGGCACATTACATGAATTCCAACTGACCCGAGTTGACAAGCTCCTTGACCTTAATTTTCATTGCTTTACTTTGCTGTCTCCACCATCTTTGGAAAAAAGCCTACCCATAAAAAAAATTAGAACTCAATTAAACCCACTACTTAGTTCTTGCCCTCTAAAAGCCATCATTTTAAAAAAGATAAAACACCACAAAAAGGACAGGAAGGTACTATTATCTATTCCTGTACACAACTTCCAAATTCACTCACTCAGTTGGGGCATTCTTAATAGTTTCTCACCTCTTTCCTTTGTTCATGTATTTCACACATTATACTAGCAACAAACCAAAAGATTCTCTCAAACCGTAATATTTTTGTATTTATATGTATAATTAATATTTTACCACTTACTTCTATTATTTTAAAATAAATTTTAATACCTTTTTGCAAAATTGTCACTAGTTAAAAATATATTTATATCATTATGCCAAATCTTCATTATAAACACAAAATATAGTTTATATATTCAAAGACATATACTCCATTCTATGCTTCATGAAGAAAGAGCTAATTTCAATGCAGGAAAAAGATGCCCATGGCCATCAGCTAATAACCTATCCTGTAATTCTAAAGGAGGAAAACTATGGACAACAGATGGCATGGACGCTAAAAGCACCCTGCTTGGCTAAAGAATCGGCTATGCTATCCCAATCCTCTCTCACTGAGAACATGAGAAAATAAAAGATTCTAGTTATATCTCATGAAACTTATTATTTTGGCAATCAAAGGAGCATCTGGACGTGAGTTATGAACTCCGTGGAGCACAAGCTGTATAGCAAATTTAGAATGGGACTCACATATCAGTTGTCGCAACTGATTAGACATGAATTTTAAGGATCTAGTTGGACAAACTTTTTCATAAAAACTTCTAGGAGAGAAAAAAAAAAAATGAGTTTCTTCATAATTAAAATTAGTTCACACATAAGCTAATTTGTAAACTCTCTCTAATTGAACTTTTTTTTTTTTTACTTTTACATAAGCTAATTTTAATTTACAAAGAAGTTCATTTCATTTTTGTCTTCTAGAATCCCTCAGAAAGAAATTTGTCCAAACATGAGTCTCCTTAGACCAGCTTATACACGAATTAATTTATAGAATTTCACATATAACTTCTCAAATATTTATTTTTAACATATGAATAAATTAATTTTAGTCAATCAGTTTTATCATTTTACTTCTCTCTCCTAAAATTCTATGCAAAAAAAAAGTTTAACCAAAAAGAAAAGTCAAGCAGTTCAATGCAACTGAAATGCCATATATGATCAATTACCATCTCAACATATATGAACTTGCGATTCTTGTCCTCCAAGAGCGAGGATATCACAGAATCCAGCACGTTCTGCACACACGCACCCTGCAACCACAAGTCACCTCAATTATTTCTTCATTATAAAATTCCTAACTTTGCAGCGAAAATTAATAATAATAAATTAAAAAAAAAAAAAGACAGACCCGAATGGAGTTGTTGGCTCCAACGTAGTACTGATCGACGGTCTTGAGCCAGCCAACATCGTCGTGGGAGTGAGGTACCAAGTGCACGTTTATTTTGTCTGGAACTATCCTCTGCGTCGTATTGTACTCTATGTACTCTGATTCCGCAACCCAAATCGCCGCCACCAGAATGGCGAAAACCACTGCCGCATTGACCATCGTTGCTGCTACCGATTTTGCACTGATTTTGGCTATATATGCTGTGAGTGTCGTTTCATTATTACTGAATTAAGTAACTCTGGCGTACAAGCAAAGAGACAACAAAATGGACCCCTCAGTGAAGAATTAATTTTTTTTTTTAAAGAAAATGTTATACTTCTTTGGATGCATTATCTTACTCTTTTTATAAGATGTGTTTGGATAAGATTTCATAAAAGTTGAAAAGAAGAATAACTATTTATGAGTTACATTTAATTTATATGTAAATTAAATTTAAAAGTATTTATATAATTTTTCAAAATTTTTATTGTTAATTTGTATATAGGATAATTTTAATTTATAAAAAAGTTATTCTATTTTTATTTATATATTCTTTTAAAAAACTACAGAGAAGTCTAAAAATTGTTTAAATTATAAATTTAGATGCGATTGTACTCTTAAAACTTAAATTTCAAACTTTCCGATGTATCTCTGAAGTAGAAACTGTGATGTCTTCAAAAATTGAGTTAATCATTTTTAAGAGATCAAAATTTGTTTGTCTGTTAAGAGATTGGAGGATAGATGCACCTACTAACATTATCAATTATTCAAGTTAATAAGAATTTTGTATAAGAATAACAAATATATTAGGATACTGAATAGTAAGTAAAGACTTGAAGTGATATTATTTATTTATAAACTTTTAGACTTCTAAAATAAATGATTAAATAGTTAAAAGATATATTTAGTTACACAAGTACTTAAATAATATTTTACATCTTTTAGTCTAATACTTGTTAGTTAATGGTTATGAACATATTCAATTATTAATAATTTATCTGAGTTATTTAGATATATTCCTGTTATTTGAATATAGACATAAATTGTCAATGATTATATTTTTGAGTTGCTTAGGTATGGGTGTGTATTTAAGTTCCTTAAACTCATAATCTATAAATATGGTTATGCAAGTGAATCATTTTCTATGATAAATGAATTTTATTATATTGAGCAATTATAGATTGACTTCGTATAGTTAATTATAAGGTTAAATTCCTACAATCATCCTTTGAAAGTCGGAACATATTAAAATAAGTTAGATATGATTATGTATAATTTCCTATGTGTGTTTGCCATAATACAATTCAACCATATAGTCTTACACAATTTCTAGTTGATCATTCATATATGAATCTTACAACACAAAACTCAATGATCTCCTCCAACAATGGTGTCTAGCCTTCCAAGTACCATTCTTTCAAAATATGACAGTGGTTCACCCTTTTCCACGGGAGAAACATAGGGAATGATGGCATTATGCTCACCAGCTATTCCACTTGGTTTACACCATCAGAAGATTGTCCAATAACAGTTGCACCTCCTTGTCTTTCTACTCTTGCATCTGCTCCACAAATGCAGTGGTCATTGTTGATGTTCTACAATCCAATCTTGTGCAATACTGCACAAGTTATCTCATTGTGAGCCTTTACAGTTTCAATTAGCTTTTCCTCTAAATCAACACCAAAATGCTCGATCATCTTGGAAACTAAAACCACATATGGTAGCCTATAATCCGTGAGCCTTTTTGACTTGTTCATGTGATCCTTCATGACATAAATTCAGTTAACTTTGATCCTATTCATGATGCAGTACATCAGAATGAGATCCTCTTTAGTCAGCACTACATGATTGTGCCCTCTTGGAGTTAGGTGCCACAGCATAATGAATGCCAAAATACAGGGTTTCGTTGCCAATTAACCAACATGAAAACCTTTCATAACAACATGAGGGTTTCTTAGGCAATACTTGAAAAACTGTATTTTGTTGTAGTCTTCAGTGGAACCAATGTTTCCTTTTCCAACTTTTGCTCTAAAGTGCTTAAGACCTTTTATTTTAGTCCATATTGCAGATGTCATCACCATGTCTACTCCTTTGACATGAGTCCACATTAATTCTCCTTCAAATGTTAGGTTGGTGAAGAACACTCAAACAAGATAGGATAAATGTTTCCATTCAAGTTTAGAAAATTTTCCAACTTCTGATGCTTCAACATTCTTCTAACATCGTGCAACTTCTCATCTTCCAGCCATGCAAACTTGAGAAACTTTTGACTGTTTATAACTTTTTTGCTTATCTCATAAAGGTATACTTCCATCTGTTCCTAGTTACTCGAGAACCACTTTTCTAGATGACCATTCTCAATTGGAGGCTCCTTATGTTGATGCATCCCTATTGTTCTTAATTGTCTTGCTCTCTTTCTTGGAATGGTGGAGATGGACATGATTGGCAAGAGCTGATTATAGTAGGACACTATGTATTTTGCTTAACGAGATATGACTAAGGTATGCATGAGATAAATGTATTCAAGGTTGATTATATAGAAGAGAATGGTGATTGCATAATCGAAAAATTGATTGACCAGTAAGTGAATAATTAAAATTGTGTGAGTAATAAGTAAGGTGCAAGAGCATTTTCAATAAATTCAGAAATGACTATACCTTATTTGATAATTTGTGCAGGCAACCTTTTCAATTTGCACTTTTTTTACTACCATATGTGAGTTGACACGTGTCGGGACACAATTCATGAAGCTGATAACACAATCTTCATGCTTTAACACTTATAATCAAATTAATGTCAAGTATTGAAAGAACACTTTGATTTAAAAATCCAAGTACCAATTCTTTGCCTCAAACTCTGCTACATATTAAACATTAGATTGAACAGAAAAACATGCATTAAATGGATGAGAAATCTATTTGTTTTCAATTAATACAGATTTGAATAACTGGTTGAATCATGCATTCAAATAATTAAAATTTTCTATGTTGATTCCAATCACAATAAAATTCATGTCCTCGAAATTAGGAAATATATGACATATCCAGAATACCTAATTCAATCGTCAAAAAATTAAATCTCTCTTTTGTCAGTGGTTTGGTAAAAAGATAAGCCAATTGATTTGTTGTTTTAATAAATTTTATTTCACAATCACTATTCTTAGTATGATATTTAGTGAAGTGATGCCTAATCTTAGTGTGCTTTGTTATGAAATGTTGATCAGGATTTTTAGTTGAATTGATAGCACTGGTATTAACACACATTAGAGGTATCTCTGAAAGCTTGAAACCATAATCACTTAGTTGTTATCTTAATCACAAGATTTGAGCACAACAACATCCAACAATTATGTATTATGCTCTGCAGTTGACAATGCAATGTACGCATGCTTCTTACTCTGCCATGAAATCAGACTGGATCCAAGCAAATGACATGTTCAACCTAGTATTTTTCTATCCAATTTGCAACCTTCAAAATTATAATATGAATATCCAACCAAATTAAGTGAAACACCATTTGGATACTATAATTCAACATTAATAGTTGCCTTTAAATATTTCAGGATCCTCTTGGCTGCATTGAAGTGTGATTCTTTTGGATTTGCTTCATATCTAGCACACAAACACACACTGAACATTATATCTGGTTTGTTGGCTGTCAAGTAGAGCAATGATCCAATTAGCCCTTTGTACACTCCTTTCTTTCATCAAGGTTCAAATAAAAGCTAGTTGTAATGGGTGTTGTAACCTCCTTGCACTTGTCCATGTCAAACTTCTTTAGAAAATCCTCGTAATACTTTGATTGATTTAGAAAGTATCATGTTCTAGTTGTTTAACCTGCAAGCCTAGAAGGTAATTGAGTTCTCCCATCATAGACATTTCAAATTTTCCCTACATAGTTGCAACAAACCCTTGACAAAAGGTCTTCATTGGTAAAAACAAAAATTATATCATTAACATACACTTGTACTAGAATGATATCATTACCAACCCTTATAATGAAGAGAGTTTTATTTAGTCTTCCTTTTTTTATAATTTTATGACAAAAGAAAGTTACTTAACTTCTCATACAACTACTTTGGGGGCTTACTTAAGTCCATACAAAGCCTTCTTGAGTTTGTACACATATCATGGAAGTTTATGATCTTCAAAACCTGGGGACTATGTTACATACACTTCATTGATAAAATCATTTAAGAATGCACTTTTAATATTCATTTGAAACTGTTTAAAGCCACATAAACAAGCATACGAAAGCAATAATATAACAACTTCTAACCTAGCAACAGGAGCATAAGTTTCATCATATCAATTCCTTTCTCTTTATTATATCCTTTTGTTATTGACCTAGCTTTATTTCTAACATTTATGCCTTATTCATCCATTTTGTTTTTGAATAGCCATTTAATTGCAATAAGATTCATTTCTTTAGTCCTAGGAACTAACATCCACACATAATTTCTAGTAAACTGATTCAATTCATCTTGTACAACAACAACTCAATTATCATCACTCAAAGCTTCAAAAACATATTTAGGTTAAAGCTATGAAACAAAAGCTATATGTTCACAAAACTGATTTAGAGTTTTTCGGGTAGAGGTTCCCTTTTCAATCTATCCAATGATGTTATCCAAAAATTAATTTTTTATAACTCTCCATTCCTTAGGTAGGTCAGTGTTGGCAGTAGGTGCAGTAGCCATTTATGAGTTTCTAGTATTCGGTTGTTCTGCAACTTCTTTTTATGCATTGCACTGGTCTATGTTAAGCCTAAACCTCTAAAATTCAGTAATATCATCTTCTCCTATACTGTTCTTAAATGTATTCTATAGCTCATGGTTAGTCTAAAAAAAAATATACACAAATTTATGTATGGTCATAGTTCTCTTATTATATTTTATATGCATGACTATATAAAATACTATATGGTCTACATTCCAGTAGCACCTTCCATGTTAAGAGAAAAAAAAAACATTATACTCACGGTATGATAATAATAAAAAAAACATAACAGAATGTGCGCGTGTAATTTAAGAATTTTTTTGAAAATATTACTGTAGTTTATTTTATTAAATACGATGCTAAATAAAAATGTACAGTTTTTTTTCATTTTATTATTATTTAAAATGTTTTGTAGAGTGTAGACCGCCATAAAAAGCTAATAAAATAGTTTAAAAAAGAAAAAGGAGAAAAAAGGGTAATGTAATGATTCCGTTGAAACTATTTAGTGACGCTAATAATACCCTCACCCTTTCACCCTTCTCACCCTTTCCCTATATAACGAAACTTCTGTGTACGATTTCGTGAGTCACTGCAACGGCATGGAGGAGGATAGTTTCAGAGTGCGTGTGGAGAAAGCCTTTGGTTCTCTTCCAATACCCTCCTCTTCTATCAACTCTCTATGGTCTCTCACCCAAGGCCAAATCCAAACCGCACCCTCCAATCGCACCCACCAACCCCAACCCTACCCTTTTTCCAGTTCGCGGGTTCAGCTCGAGGACATCGACGATCTCGAAGACGACGACCAAGACGAAGAAGAAGAAGCGCCACGTGGACCCTCTAAACCCCCCGATTACGATGATGAACAGTGGCAGATTAGGTCTGGTATTGGCCAAGATTGCACCCTTGATTATGAGGTATTTCTGCTTTTCCCCTCAATGATATGTTATTATGAACTAACATTATGCAGTTACGATTTTAAATTCAACCGATTTGATGATGGATTTTTTTTTTTTTTTTTTGTTTTTTAAACCTGCCATGAAAGAAAGCTTTTTCCTTTTAATTTGTGTTTGCCCTCCGCTTTTTTGTGTAGGAAGAAGATTTGAATATATTGAAGAGTCTGTTACTGTTACCACTTAGTGGGTCCACTAGTACCTGGTTGTTCTACCTTAACTAGTGGTCTCTAAGTTTGAGGTTTTTTTTTTTGGTTTATTTGTGAAAAATTGTGTAGGAAGATGAATTTCTTGAAGAGTATATTAGAAGGTGATGGACTAATATTATTTATGTATTTTCAATTTCAAATATCATGAAACACGTGGATCGAATCGGATTGGGTTGTTTCATTTTAGTCAGATGGTTTTGGGTTTGAACCCAGGGTATGCCTGCTTGTAGAGTAGTCCTACCCGGTTCGAGCAACCGTAGAGGATACTTGCAGTGTGCACCAAATTCTTTTTTTGAATTCCTTTTATTATTGTTGTTGTTATTTGTGTAAGCGCAAATCAAGAGTTTAACTTTGAGGAGGACACCCTGTGTTTCATTGTGATTCTTGTTTTTGTTGTCACTGCTTGTTACTGGTTTTTCACCATCGAAGTTGGGATTGGAAAAGAAAATTGACTGAATCACACTTTGTGCAGGAAGAGGAAGATCAATATGACAAGCAGGCTATTGGCAAAGAGGATTCGGGTGATCGTGTGTACATGAGGGATGTAAAGGACGATGGAGTTGAGATTAGTTCTAGCAGTGTTTTCCCCACATCGTTCAGAGATTTTGTGCGAGATCCACGTGCAAATCATTTGGCTGCGAGGATTAGGCTGAAGCAGGATGATGAAGCAGCCAAAAAAATTGATGCCCTACATGTCTCTGAGAAATCCACACCAGACATAGGTGGTGGCGGAGATGCTACTAACCCCAAGTCAATTTTGAAGAGTAAGGATAATCCTTGGGAGTCCAGGCCACAGAAACGGGTTCGGTTTGATCCTGAATGTGATGATAAAGATAATTATGATGATGATGGGCACGAAGAAACCAGGGATGTCCGCATGAAGACCTCTTCAATAGAAGAGGTTCCTATGTCGGACCAGTTGTCAAAGTCACAAGAATTTGATTCAGCAGTTCCTGATTACATTCGAAATCCTTCAAGATACACTCGATATACCTTTGATGATTCTCCAAGTGAAATGGATGACAAATCAAATAAGGAAGCATACATGAGCTTCCTTTCGCAGATGAACAAGGGAACTGCATCTCAAGCGGATGAGGCTTTGGATGATCTTCCATCTGTAACCTTTATATCAAAGAAGAAATCTGGTGATGCCAATTTGCGTGACAGTGAGATGGTTTCAAAGCACAAGCTTGATGCTGGCGTGGAGGCCATGAATAGAAAAAGCTTCCCTGTTGGCATCGCAGCTGGTGACTCTGAAAACAGTGAAGTTTCTGCAATGGAGGAAGATGAACAAGAAGTTGGGGATGTTAAAAAGAGCTTGCAGAAGTTCAATCGCAAGTACAGGAAGAAAACCCAAGAGGAGTTGGAGGAGCCATAATCAGACATGTACCTTTCCCCTTTTGTCTCTCAGACTAATGGTCCTGGTGGTACGTTTGTTGAACGACATCATGTGCCGACATCAGTTTCTAGATTGAGAACTGCTATTGTCGTAAACTTTAACTCAAGCGTAATAACCAGATCTAAGACTAAAATGTGTTAATATATTTAGATGTTTAATAGTATCGAATACTGCAGATTTGCCCGTTGCAATTTTCACTTGGTTTAATTTGTTAATTTAAATCTGTTTGTCTGAGTTTATAATGGGCCATGTTACGAGTAGCTTTGTAGGTTGTATGTTAGAATTGTATGCAGGAACTAAAAGCATGTGTGTGCAAAGGGGCCCCTACAAACAGGAATTTTGAGTCACTGCTTTCCTACATCGGAGTAAAGTAGGCATTCCAATCCCATAGCTCCTCGTTTATTGTAGTCTCTTCTGTTAAGTTTTGTCACATACAAACTTGCTTCTTCTCTAACATTGACTTAAGCTCTATCATCCATAGAAGTGTTGACCTTCTATTTATCATGGCATTCTTGGGCACCGGATTTGTTTCTGAATCCCATGCTTTCCTTCTGCAACTCCATATGAAAATTTTTCCAATAAATTGTTTACGAATTTGGAAACTTTTCAGATTATATAACTAGGAAGTTAAGTTAAAAGTCATTTTTTACATAAAGTTTATAAATTGCACAATTTAAAAATTATTCTTTACTTTTAGATTTTACAATCAAAATTTAATTTTTACATAAAAATGTTAATGATTGTATAATCTAAAAGTCATTTTTTATATAAAAGAAATTTTTAAATTGTAAAATTTAAAAGTTACTCTTAAGAAATGCAATCTAATATATTGAACTCTTCCAAGTAGAGAAAACAGAAACAATGACATAGAGAAGCAACAATAACAGATAGAAGGAGATGACGGAGATTAAAGACATTCACTTTGGAGGTGTAGAAAGAAACATGGGATACAAAAAGAAATCCCCTCATTGCCAACATAAAATTTAAGAATATTTAAACTCCACACCGACAATTTGAACATCTTTTAAGGACTATTTATTTCTACACCCCATAATTTTCATATACACTTACATAAATTTTTAAATTATAAATTTATCCTTGTGATATTAAATAGTAGAGAGGGCATTGTTGTAATTTTCATATACACTCAAATAACTTTTTAAATTATAAATTTACCATTGTGATATTAAATTGGCAGAGAGGGCATTCTTTGTTTTGGTGTTGTGTTGTTGTAGTTTTCTTGAGTATTTTTACCCACTTCATGCTTGTGATGGTGCTTGGTGATGTTGTTAAAAGTGTAAAGTGCATTGGGTTGTTAGATTTGTGAAGTGAAGATAGTGGGAAGAGGAAAGGAAAGTTTCTCTTTTGTTTAGCAGGTTTTTCTCTAGTTAATGATATTCAATTTTGCTCGAGGTTTGTCCAATATGAAAACCTTCCAAATTACATAATCCAAAACATTGTATAAAAATTATTTGTGTTCTAGATTGCACAATTCAGAACTGAAAATAATATTATGAATTGTAGAACTAAAAACTAAATTTTAGATTACACAATTCATATTATTATATTGACTTTTGGATTGTATAATCTGAAACATATTCTAGAAGAATAAATATATTTTAGATTGTATAATCTGAAAGTTAAATTTGACGTTTGGATTGTGTAATTCAAAGTCTAAATTGTACTGTTCTATACTTACGTTGTGTAATTACATAATAAAATAAAGTATTATATTGTTTTGTGATCATTTTACCATTATTTTAGTGAAGATTGTGGAATATATAAAGGAAATCCCAATTTTGAAGCAAAATATCAAATTAAGTGGATAAGTTGTTTAACATTGATGAACCTGTTGTTGTGTAGTTTGATGCAATAAAAGATGAATTGATTGGAGAAGATTATATTCGACCTTTTTACAACGTAAGAGAAGGTAAGTCACAATTCATATTACTCGTGTAAAAAAATGTGACAAAGATATATGTTTATGCTATAATGTATTTGTGTAGATATTTTGTATACAAGATGACTTACTTAAATGAGTGTGTCAGATAGCATTTTGACTTGGTTTTGTATGTCATTTTAAAGTCTAATACAACAAATGAAAATCAAGAAAGAAAGACATATATGTTGTTGCATTGTGAAGATGTGGAAAATATAGGAAATACAAAATCGATTTACAAGCCACTATAACTAGTACAAGAAAATGTGATTATTCTCTTAAATTATGGGATAAACCAATTTACAATGGAGAAGGTTGGATTTTGATGGTAATATGTGGAATTCTTAACCATAATTTGGTTGATGCTCTCAAATTAATACCTAATAAGCATTCCATGGTTGTTAACATGACTAAAAGTTTAGTGAATTCGACAAATATTTTACTTATTTTGAATGAGAACAATGAGAGTACAATAAAACAACTGTACAATGTCTATGCATATAGAAGATCACATAAAGAATTTAGAATTGAAATGCAATAGTTAATGAGATTGTTAGAGTGTGACAATTATATTCATTGGAGTAGATTTAATGAGTTCTCACAAGCTGTTAACAAATATTTTAAACCCACCCTAATTTAGTGAAATTATTGAATGCATTTAGCATTGTTATGTTGAATGACAACACATATAAAACCAATAGACATAGGTTTTTTTACTTGAGATCGTTGGTGTCACATCTAGTGACTTTCTTTGTGGCTTTAATGTTGTTAGTAAGTAAATGAGAAAACAACTTCATCTGAGCTCTTGAAAGACTCGAATAGAAGTCTTTTATATCGGATGTCTTCCCTCAAGTAATTGTTAATGATAGAGATCTTGCATTAACAAATGCAATTACCACCCTAAAGCTTTGGACCTTCTCTATCGATTCTACATTAATAAGAACATTAAAGAAAAATGTAAAATGTTAGTGGATTATGTGCATACTCGTGATATTGTTACTGATGCATGGGCATGTGTGATAGATTGTGCATATTGTGATACATTTATGGGATATGTTAAATGTTTTGAAGATTTTTGTTCGCCATGACTACTATATTTTGAATATGTGAATGACGTATGTGTCATTTCACATAAGGAAAGATTTGTTAAGGCATGGACAAATAAGTTATATATTTGAAGAATACAATGTAAAATAAGTACGCTTGTATGGATTCATTACTTATGATCAATAAACTTGTAAAACTTGCCAATCACATCTTTTTTATTTTTAATTTGCGAGGTTGAATCTACTCATTGGAACTTGAAGTGGGTGCTTTAAAATAGTATGTGAGACTTGTATACTTATTGAAATGCAGTAAGCAACATCATAAGACTACAACATAATGAAATTAAGCTATCCATTGAGAAGAGTCTACATGTTGTGGAGCACACTTTTAATATGGATTTGTATAAAAAGTTGCAAGGATTTGTCTCTAAACATGCTTTGGTGCACATTATTGAAGAATTTGATTGTATACATTTTGTTCAAGTATTTTCAAATGTATGTTGTCATCTTTTACATCCTTATTCGCAATTAATATATTACATTGCATGTTTATGAAACTTATGCAAGTGAAATTTTAGGGTGATTGTTCCATATTGACTATACACATTTTATAGTCTACTTATTGTTACTCAGAGGCTAAGTTATGGTCATCACTCTATGTTAGTTGAATACAAGTATTTGTCCAACTATTAGAAGTTATACATCATTATGTTAGCCTTGCAAATGATTAACTTGTATATTGTGTAGTCTCTGAATTGTGCTAATTTATTGACTTGAGCAAAATTTCATTGAAAACTTGTTGTGATTTGTGACATACTATCTTTTATAGTATGAAGTGAAAAATTATGTTGACAAAATAACGACAAGTTGCATGAAGTAAGAACATAACACAGTTGTTACATTAAATCAAAATACAACATTAAAATGGATTTAAGTTCACTAATAACTTCCATGAAATTAATACACAAAAAATATAATAAAGAAAAATATAATAAACTAGCTACTAGGCCATGTCATCTCCCGTGTACAACATGTGGTTGTCTAATATAAATTGTTCTCTTTTCCATCACTCAATAGGCTAATTGGAGAGTAATCTAGGTTTCCTCCCATGCTAGAACACAAATGTATGCCTACAATCAATCATCCTGTAATTTACGTGGACGATCCTCTCAAATATACCATGCACTCATCCACAACACATCTATTATTGAATATGTTAAAATAAACATTAAAATATACAACACGATCAACTTTCTAATCTATAATTACACTCAATGCAAGTTAATAATTACACCCAATGTATCAATAATCTATAATTAACATAAAGTTAATTTGCTGCCTGATCTTGGTTTCACATAAAGATGACCCTTGAAAGGTGGAGATACATGTGGGAGAGGTATGTGAAGTAATTACAACATTCACTTACACTTGAAAGTGACATGTAAAACCCTAAAAGTAGTTACATACTCTCCTTCTTGAACGTCTAAACTTGTCTTTTTAAAATTTATAGAATATTTTTTAACTCCTATACAATATTTTACAATCTCCTAAAAGATATAGATTTTATTCTGCCTCTCTTCCTCAATTTCTTTAAGCCACTCTCTTATAATATTTCTTTGAAATTTTTTCTGTATTTTTTCTTTTTATTCTTTCTTTGTCATGTTTGTACTATTCGTTCTTCTTGTAAGTCCTTTCTTTTTCCTCAATTCTAATCATATTAATATGACTTATAGATAATTCAATTTCAATGAATGGTAATGTGAAGATAGTTTCTTCGAAACTTTTATTTTCAAAAGAAAATATATATTTTAATTTTCTTTTCTTTTAAAATCTAAATTAAAATTTTTCTTAATTTTTCTTCAAACTTTTAAGTTCTGAGTTTAGTTTTTCATTTTTATTCAATAAATATCTTTCTTTTTAAGAAGAGTCGTCCGTATCAATATTCTAATATTTTTAGAAGCTCTAGAGTATATGCTTCAATAGCATAATGTAAGAAAAGTCTACCTCGTTTTAAGACTCATGAGTGATCAAGCAACGTATTTTTCAAATTTTTATAATCCTATTAGTGATGGGTTTTGTATCAGAATTACTGGAAAAAATTAGAAATAGTGAAAAAAAAAAGTTAATGTATATGTATAAATTAAATTTATACCACAATCCATTGTCTAGTTATAAATCAAACAATTAATTTACATTGATTGAGATTATACTGTGCTCACAAAATTAACTTAATTAGTTGACCAAAAACATAACTGCAACTATAAAAATAATTCAGGATCAATTTGCATTTCTTTTAGAAAGTTTAGGGGCACATCTATAATCATAATAAATGTTTTAAGAGTTAATAGAAAATACTAAATTTCTTATTCTAGGATTAATTAGGTTCTCCCTTCCAATTATTAATATATTTTTCTTTATTATTTTATTATTATTATTATTTAATTATTAATTTAAATAATTATGCCTCTAAATACATGATATTATATTTGCGGTTGACTTTTGTTCTTGCTTTTGTGAACTTTCAAAACTTTTTATCATCATATTTAGATTTTTACCATTTTAATATTTCTCTTACCTTCTTGTTGCATATATTGTTGTTTCAATCTTAAAAGTAACTTTGTACTTTTTCTCATCTCCTCTTCTTCTTTCAATTTTTCTAACTAACTCAAGTTCATACTCCCTCAATTTACTAGTATTTTCATATACATAGATATTAGTTCTTCTAATACTAAGATTGTTGTTACCTTAGGTTGTCATGTTCTATTCAAATACTTTACAATCTTAGTGTTAAGTTATTTTATATCAAACATTATTCTGGGGCTATATAAGATGACTCACTACATGAGTAAACCGTTTTTTTACACATCATAAATGCTTTAATCTTGAAACATTTTGAACATTTTATATACTTAGGAGTGTTATTTCTTTCTTAGGTACCCCGCATCTTCTTGACATTCTGACATATTGATAATAGAGTTGTAGATGATAGTTATTTAATATTATTTTATTTTATTTTTCTACCAGATTCTTTTAAAACTTGCATTTATCAATTATCTGAAAAGGGATAAAACGACCATCAACATACTCCCTTGTCAACTGATTCAAAAAAAATGTAAATTGTCCAGAAAGGATAATTGTCTAAAAAAGGTAAAGATGGTATGTTAATCAATGCTAATTGATGCACCCTCAACAAAGTTTGGTTATTATCAGTCTGACACCAAGTATAAGAAAAAATAAGTTGTTCAATACTTAAGAGGGGAGTATTAAGATTTTTATAAAATTTTGTCAATTAATAGATTATGAAAACTTTTCTTCAATTACTTGATTACTAAGTTGAGATTCTTATTAAATAAAGACATGATCATAAAAGAGATGGAGAAAAAAATATTTCTTAAGAGATTTTAGACTGATTTGAATCAATCAATTCTATATCCAATATCTATCAACTCAATCCTAAACTGACTGTTTTAAATATCTTGAAAATCTTCAAATTACAATCACATTTCACATATAATCACACTTTAAGACTATACACATACACTTTTCTTAAATAACCCTTAAGAGAAAAATATTAGCAAATGAAGATATAGAATGTTACAAATACATTAATCAAATGTATAACTAGACTTTACAAGAAATTAGAAATATATCACTTCAATTTGATAAATCACAAAGATGTAGAATTGATTGATTCGAAAATGATCTTCAAGTAAGAAGATTGCCATACATTTTTCAAAATGATCTTTTAATAAAAAGGGTGTTTTTCACATAGATAAAAGCTTCTTGAAGAGATTCTTAAATGAGTGAAAGTAATAACTTACAAGAATAATTATGATTTCTAAGATATATCACAAAATATCATTTATAAAAAACATATAAAAGATAAGTTATTCTTTCAAAACTCTTGAGCCGTTCCCAACGAAAACATCCTATAACCATGGACTAAATTTAAGTTGATTTATTTATATCAAGACACATAGGCATAATCATGTTAATCCCACACATGAAATATATTGAAATCCCACCAGATCTACATATTAAGGAAACTACCAAATCAAATGTCTAATACCCATTTACCTTAACAATATATATTTGTGGGAGATTTGGAAATAGCACTTGACATTTTGAAAGGTGGAAAATTTTACACTTATGTTGGTGAAAGAAGAAAGAACCGCCTATTTTTTATGAGCTCAAAACCAATATAGACGAAATTGTGTTTTCTCGATACCATTTTATACGATGTGATAAAGTGTGTGCATTACACTTCTAAATTGGGTATTTTGAAAATATCTTGCAGATTTCTTAATCCAAAAGTTTAAATTACTATTTTGGATTGCACAACTACTATTCTTCTAGTGGTATACTTTTTTTTTTTCTTACTGTTAATGATGCAATTCTAGATTCAATTGCATGCTTTAATGTGCTTCTTCTTGGAGGATTTGATGTTTGAATGTGAATTGGAGTTGATGCAACAAGAATGCTAAAGATTGTTTTAGCTTGAAGTGTTGGAGATAGAAATTAAAAGTGAATTAGTGTGAGATAGAGCCAACACACCTAGGAGGGAGCAAGAACAAGTTTAGAAAAGAGACTACTCTAAGCAGAGATTTTGAATAAGAGTGAAGAGACAAAAATTGACCAATGTTTCATTACATATTCAAATTTTAAATTTTAAATTATAAGAGTCACCTATTTACAGGCTAAAAGATGACTTGTCTAGCAAGCTTCTAAATACCTCTCTAATAGGAGCTTGACAAGTGACAAGATGAGTGGAGGGGATTCTCTCTATTGGGAGAGTTCCATTGTGTCCATGGTGACTTGTGTTGACCTTTTTCGGCAATTGTACCGAGTCAAAAGTAATATAGATTTGTAAAGTACGAATGTCGATCCCATAGAGAATAGTTTTGCTTATAAATTTCAGTTTTCACTACTCACTAAGCAATTATGATTTTCAAGATGATTTGATAATGATTTGATTCAATAAACATAAAAGGACAAATAAAAAAAATAAATTACGATTATAAAAAAGGGTTTAAAAGATCTAGAAGGACTCTGAGATTAAACATCATCTATCTCCCTCATTCATATTTTGGATTTGATAAAAACATATAATATCCGTAACTACTCACAATTGATGCACATATAAAAATCATTCACACCGATTCTTCTGACATGAAATTCATAAAGAAATTTCCTAAACACTGATCCCTCAACTATTTAGTAAATTACCCAGCATTAAGAACAAATATTATACACAATCAATACATCAAAACCTATCCCTAGTATTATAATATATTGAGTATTTTCATCTAGGTTTGAAACTTAAAAGTACTTCCCAGTTAAATTCAAGAATCAAAATCAAGACTTTATTGATAAGATAAAATCTAGCATTAAGCACAAGATGAAAATATCAATTGAGTAGAAACTGAATATTATATATAAAAAACACCAAAATACAAATGAGTTCAAAAGATTACATTTCATCTCAAAGATGAAGAATTAGCTAGTCATGGTAGCCATTACAACCCAAGGAAAGGAAGATTGCCAGAGAAGAAGAATTGATGAATTGCTTTCGTCCTTGACGGTTGCTCTCGTTCCTCTAGGTCTAGATGTCTCAGAAAACCTAAAATCACCCTTTTGAACTCATTTTCGGGCCTAGGTTAAGTGACTTTTCGTTTAGGCTTTTTTTATTTTAAACTTTTTATTTCTTTTCTTCATGAATTTTCCAATCTCTCATTTTCTTCATTCTTTTATACTTGAAATTTCACAATTGAGATCAAATGATTTACTTTAACTCAGGACTCAAAACTTAAATTTAGATCCAAAAACTCTCAAATTGGGGATAATTACTATTTTAAAGAACACTTAAACCCATAAGTACTCAAGCTTTCTTATGTATAAAAACACTCAAAATTAACACTTATCAACTTGCAACCCAAGCTTCATATCCTCTCAATGAGACAAGGACAAGTGGCATAAGAAGCTTGGAAGGCAAGTCTCCATGTGGCACCTACTTATCTCACATGTGGTGTCTTATTTAATCTTGTTTAGTACCTTCTTGAATTTTTTGCAAGCCTCAAAAAGTGGATGTTCTGTGTAACTTTAATACAAGACCTAAGTCCCAAAATCCTATTTTACTTTACCCAAACTAACCTTTACACTACTGTAGACAATTTTTACAAGTAGAGATCTTGTAATCTTGAAGCTCCAAAGCCTCTAAAGTGATTTTCTCCAATTTTGAACTACCAAAAAGTTTGTTTGGAGGCCCAAAAAAGTTCAATCAGGTCGAAACTCCTAATAAGCTCTTGATCAATGCTCTAGCTCAGTAATGTCTTTATTCTTGTTTGTAGTCTTAGAGACAGGATTCCACCATACCCTTCCTATTGAAAAAGATCTGTCCCCAGAACTTGCATGAAGTTCAACAACTACATACTTTTATTTGTTTGATTTATTTTTAGTTCTCTCGAGAATCAAAGATCATCTTATAGAAATAATCAATCAAATAGTAAAATAGATTATGTTTGTACCAAAAAGTTAAAGAATAAGAAAAGACCTTTCTTCCAAGGTTAATATACCCCTTACTTGATAGATAAATATATTGGACACAAGGACTACCTTTCTCTTCTCTTTTCTTTCTCTTCTCTTTTTATCTTTTCTTTCTCTTATATTTCTCTCTTCTCTTTCTTAACTTTCTCTTCTTTATGTATGATAAGAGGTTGTAACTTTTCTCTAAATTCCTTTTCTCTTTTTATAAATACTTTTTCTTCAGCAATAAATTTGTTTTCCTTTTCTACAAACTCTTTTATTTCTCCTATATATTTTTCTTTTCTTTGATTTTCCCTATCTTCTCCCATGGTTCTTTAAACCTAGATATAATTAGAGGAGTATCTGTCCTTCTTAAATTCGTAATTAGGTTGTGTCGCAACTGAAATCGCGACGGGTAGATGGCGATGGAAAAATAAAAATATTAATAAAAATATCACTAAATCCAGATGGAGTCACCACTATAGTTTATTATAGAAAAATCAAAAATAAGAAAATAGTTTACGAACCAAATTTAGGGTTCGGGAGTCGGTTACATGTGAGAAAAGTATTAACACTCCTACGACGTCCCTTTTAAGATGATATCTCTAATCAAATAAGCGAAATGAGTGTGGTTTTTATATAATATTATTTTTCTCAAAAATAATAATAATAAATATGCAAGTAAAGATAAACAAATAAAACAAAGAAAAACAAATAAAAACATAAAATAATTTTTTTTTATTTTTGGATCCGACAAGAATTAACCTTGCTTCTACGTATTTCCATTAATGATGAAAAATCAGGATTCATGTAGGTCTAATTAAAATTTGTTTGTTGGGATGTTTGATATATATTTAATTTTAATTTTGAAAATTTTTATATATGTTTTAATATTTTAGAAGATGTTTTTTTTTTTATATTTTTCAAAATTTAAATATTTTTGTTTATTTTCTTTTAAAGAAAAATTTGTATTAGATATTGTTTGATGCATGCGGTCATTTGAATATCCAAACTAAATTAGTGCTTTTTGAATTAATTCCCACGTAACGCGAATGATCATTTGTAAATTTAATCGAAAATATTTAAAAATAAAATACAAGAAAACTATATTTGTATTTAATTATTTGTATTTATTATTTTAAAATTTTAATATAATAAAGTTTATGGAAAGACATGTATTCTATCTTATAAAATTAGAGCAAGATTAGAAAAGTGAGATAAAATTGAGTGTGAGAAATAAAAATAAAAATAAAAATAAATAAAATAATTGACTGTTATAGAATATATGATGATGGTGAATTTAAACAAAATATAAAATAATTGATAAAAATATTAGGCCAAATGCATGAGTTAAGTTTATTATTATTATTTTATTTAATGTGGTGTATATATCAAAATCAAATTAGGCGAAGAAAATGAAGCTCTCTTTTGTTCTGCTCGTTGTGTTTGTTCTTTCTATTGGGTTGAAAATGAAGGACCATTAGAGATGTAAAAGAAAACACAAAAATAAAAATGCACAATAACTACGCTTAAACGACAGTAGCGTCAAGACCTTATTTTTTCTAATTTTTATTTCTTGAAGTGGGATTAGTACGTGAAACGCTTATGTGAATTTGATTTTGAATTACAGATATTTTGGATTATACCCATGGTAGCAATCGTTTCCAAATAATCAGAATATAATAAGAGCATGAGTAAAATTTAACATTTTAATTTATTTCTTTTACAATTTTATTTCAATAGTGAATGAAGAAAGAAAAAAAAAAACAAACAAACACCAAGAGTATATCTATAATTATGTGTAACTGAATTTTTTATATGAAAGAGAGGTGTGAAAGTAAATTTTATAAAAAATGGGAATGGGCAGTGTGGCGTATAGACAAGCAATATAATAATGCATAATGAATAATACCTTGCTAAAATGAAATAAAACAAAACAGAGGTAGACATAAAATAAGATAAAACGATACTAACCTTTGAATTATCCCTCTGGTGTGAGTAGAGTAGAGTGGGTAATGGGAAAGATAAATAGTGAAGATGAATAAATCTCAATATTTAATCACTCTAAAGATTTTTTTTTTTAAATCTTTCTCTGATCTTTCAATTGTTTTTTGTCTGTATTCATGTCTTCATGTGTAATGTGGTATATATGTTTGCAAAATAAAATATGCTGTGTAATTTTAATCTGTAACCTCCTTTTAAAAATATAAATTATTTCCTTTTCATACTCTTGATTTTCTTTTGTCGGGAAATTTCAATGTATAATAATTGAATATGGTTAAAAGGCCCTGAAAGAGACTTTTAAAAATTGTCACTTCCCTTTTCAAATTTCAAATTAATTCCCTAATCAAATTCAATTAATTTTTAATCAAGTGAATTTCTATCAATTTTTAGTTAATTTGTGAACAATGATCATTAAATTAAATAATTTGCACATGATTTATAATAATAGAGAATACAGTATGAGACCCAAGCCCAATCGTCTGATGAGAGGTGAGAGTAAAAGAATGTGGACATAGGAAGAGAGTATATGGGGCTAACCCAACAGCAAATGTGAATAACAAAACAAATGGTAAATAGCAAAACTGGAGAGTGTGTAACAAAACTCGCTCAAATAAGAGAAAAAAATTAAAAACAGATTAATCATTTTTATTGGACACCTTAATGGCCTGGGCTTTAAATAAACTTTTATTTTTCTGCAGACTATTTAAAATGGACCAAATTTTCCTTTCTTTTTAGATTTAAAATAAGACCAAACTCCTTTGTTTTATTCTTTTTCCTTTATATATTTTTTATTTTCAAATATTTATCAAAAATTTGAAAACTTATTTTATTATTTTTATTTTTAAAATGAAAACAAAAGTTCTATTTTTATTCTTTTCTTTTCTTGAAAAATAAATAAACAAAAACATATATATTTTATTTTTTTGCTAAATCATATTTTTTGTATTTTTCCCTTTTAACAAAAGATTATAAAATTCAAACTAAATTTTCCAAGCATTGATTATTATATTTTTTTACCCAAACAAAATTGGATGTTGACAGGTTGTGAAAAGGGGTATAAGATTGAGCATATTATTGTTCTACATTCACACAAAGTTGAACTAGTTCATTTAAATCATTATAGGATAGTAGGTCAACTCTATTATTAATATTTGGGTCCAAGACCATTGAAAAGCCTATCTATTATTTTCCTAAGTTCTTCTTTAATCCCAACCCTCATCATGGGTAACTTCATTTTTTGCCTATACTCTTCCACACTCGTGGTCAATTATTTGAGTGTACAGAGTTTATTCATCAATTTCCTATAGTAATAAAAGGACACAAGTCCTTTCCTTAGGATAGTCCTAAGTTCATTCCAATATCGAATCTGGGGTTCATGTCGGGTCCTAAGGTCGTGAACTAAAGATATCCATCAATTCAAAGTTGGTCATTGAAAGCTTAAGAAAGCTAAAGACACTCTTCTTGCATGGTCTATCTGGTATACTCAAATATCTGCTTAACCTTTATCTCCCAATCTAAATATTTTTCAACATTGTCTTTTCCATAAAAAGGGAGAAGGTCAACCTTAGGCTCGTCAAGATAGGTTAGAGTTTTATACTTATGATGATGTTTAAGGGGTGGTGGATAGGAATTACTATAGCAAGGATTACTACACCCCTCCTTCTTTTCTTTTGGTATTGAGGGTCTCTATGATGTCTTCTTTCTTTATTTAAATCGTCATAATGTTTATCTTTCTTTGCCTTCATTCTCTCCATCATCACCTTCATATCTTCCAAAGCTTTATTTATGTTATTATTCACTATCTCAGTTAATTTTTTCTCTGTTTCTCTCAACTCCTCTCACCCACTCCTCCTCATTATTTCTCATACTCACTTGAACACTAGAAGAAGTGTGGTCACTCATCTTTTTGTTTGAAAAGGTTTTCACAAAAAAATTAGAAAATCAACAAAAGATTGAGTACCGAAAGAGATTTCACAAAAGAAGTTTTTATATTTTTGGTGAAGTTCCTAACAAAAAACAAGATGAAAGGATTCTAAGTAGACTGCCAAGCAAGAGAGGTGCGTCACTTGGACAAATTAAATACCAAGTCTTTCCTAGTCAGAGTGTTCTCCAATCCTCTTCCACGTCATCCTTCAAAAGAAACTTCGAAATACTTTTTCCCAAAATGTGTGTGCTTTTGTGATCCTAGAGACCAAAGAAAGGTTTACTAACGTTTAAGCGCTTTTTACATTGGATCCTAGTTATCACGGAGACTTAAGAAAAATATAATAACAAAGTAAAAGTAATTACATGAAATTAAGACAAATAAATAAAACAATAAAAGCTAAATGTGTCCTATGATGAAAGTGCACGTGACACTTTTGAGTCACTTAACACATTTTCACCCACTAATCGTTTTTTGCTATTAAAATGTTTAAGTTGGGATTGCTTTTAATGCATTTTCCCAACACAGCCAAAACAGAAAAATGTTAACAAAAATTCGGTGACAATTTTTTTCATAATTTGTTATTTTATTACTCTTCTTTTTGGTGTATTTTCCCTCAATTGTTCCTCACTTTGCCTTAAACCTTCCACTTGTAAATTCTCTAAAAAGGAATCATCTTAGCAAGCTTCTCTTCTTCCAAGATGCTACCTAAATATGTTAGATAACCATCCACCAATTCACAACATAAGGAAGAGTTCCATATCAAGAGATCAAGAAGTAAAATCAAGAAGAGCTCAATTTAAAATGCTAAACTCGGGTGACTTTTATATTTGAAAAAATTGAAAGAAAATTTAAATGACACAAAATAAGAAATTAAACCTAGCAATAAAATTAGGAACACAAAAGCAAACCTAAGAATAGCTCTAGAATGGATTACAAAATAAAACAACAACTAGAGTAATCTGACAACAGTGACTATTTGATTTACATAATCTTTTTCTATTTTATTTTTAACCTTGAAATTTTTATCTAAGATCAACTACACAATATTAGACACATTTGTAACCAATTTTGATTGAAAACAACACTGGAAAAATTTAGAAACATCCAAACCCAAGAGCAAATGTTAGCAGCATTCTCGTTCAGCAACCAACATTTACGCTTTTGGATTTATCATTTTTTTTACATCGAATTTGAATGGTCCTTTTTAAAACAATGTTCTTAACAACTTAAAGTTCTTATATGCAAAATTTCACTACAAAATACGGTTTACTTTATTATATACAATTTTTCCAAACGAGTGCTACTGTAGTAAAATTTTCCAGCGAGAAGGAACCCTAAGGAAGCTAACAAATTGGAACGATACAACTTGACACAATGGAAACCTAACCCTAACAAACTCACTGGTGATCTATTATCAAGTTAAGGAACTCAAAAACAGAAAAGGAAAAGCACACAAAGGTTCACACAAATAGTAGACATAGTATAAGCATTTTCACAAACACCTTATGAACAAGTTTCTAAACATAAAGTTTATGACATAATTGGAAACATATGACTTAGAACATGACAAGAACAAATTATAAATTGTAAAATACATAAAAACAAGTTATTTCACCGATTGAAATGAACAAAAACACAAGAATATTATTGCAACAAAAATAGGACAACAAGAACACCTATAGTTTGTTGTTTTGGAT
>Ga0099824_1001857_pt1 | contig 30477 bp, 15 predicted proteins | sample SiratrowhiteBW_FD_76837 | JGI IMG/M metagenome (GOLD analysis project Ga0099824, IMG submission 76837) | Root nodule microbial communities of legume samples collected from California, USA - Siratro white BW | ecosystem: Host-associated > Plants > Roots > Nodule | place: USA: California... | reverse complement strand
TATATGTTTTTTTTAAAAATAGTATTATATTTATATTAATATAATATATAATGAAAATTAAATTTATTTTTATATATATATATATATATATATATATATATATATATATATATATATATATATATTATTTTTGGGGTGTTACAAACATAACTAAAAGTGAATTAGAAAAGATCAGTGTTCTCTCTTCTCTATCATCGTATATAATGGGAAATATTCAAATTTCTTTTAAAAAAGATGATTTTGTATTTTTAAATAATCTTAGTTAAATTTAATCAAATTTAAGTAAATTTGTAATGAATTATTCATTTTTTCTTATAATTTTAATATCATTATATATATTAAATATTAATTTTATGTTTTATATTTAATATAATTTTAATATTTCAGACTTTCAATGAAAATGCTCTAATTTTATTTTTATTACCATTGACAAATATCACTTCAGGCTTACATATATTTTTATTCTCTACTAAACTAAAATCCTAATTTGTAATTTATATTTTAGTTGTGTTTCTTATCTGGTTTCCTACAAGTAAACCCTTCAAATATTTTTATCATAGATCAATACAGCATTATAATAAATAGAAACTTCATTACTATATTATAAAAATGTGACACATTAGTAAAAGGCTATCAATCAATATAGCACTTTAAGACATGTAACATTTTAATTTAAACAAGAAACATGAAATAAAATAATATTTTCAATCTATTAAAAGAAATTACATAAAATAAAAAACTTAATATAATCCATAATTTTTTTTAAAAAAAATTGGCCTTTTTAATTGTGGGCTCTGGCTCTTAAAACCTCCAAATAAGGCCGACTGCTTCTTCTTGCACTTCCATGTGTTTTTTTAGTCACCTCCAAAATTTTAAAAGTTCTCAAAATTACTCTGAATTAGTAGTGGACAGACGAAATTACCCCTTTGAACCCTAAAACGTTTCCACTCACCTCCACTGTTTCTAATCCACTGCCGTCACCTCCAACACACCTCCAATCATTTTGAATTGCTACTAATGTTGTCGGTTTGCTTCTGTCGTCCATCAACGTCTTAATATTTGTCAAGTATTTGTGATCTATTGAACCTTTTGTGGATGATTTGAGTGGTTTTTGTGGGTTTTGCGATTTTGGGTGTCACTGAGCGCATTTGGTTTTCGTTTTTATACAGTTTCAGAATGGGGTGTTTCGGAACTATTTTACGGAAAAACAGTTCTGGAACACCCCATTCCAGAACTGTATGAAAAAGAAAATCACAATTTTGGAACACCCCATTTCTAAACTATATAAAAACGAAAACCACAGTTTTGAAACACCCCATTCCGGAACTGTGATTTTCGTTTTTATACAATTTCGGAATGGGGTGTTCTGGAACTGTTCTTCGCCAAAACACCCCATTTTGAAACTGTACAAAAACGAAAACCATAGTTCCAGAATGAGGTATTCCGAAACTGTCTTCCAAATTTAGAATACACGTCGCCACCACTGCTCTGCACATGTGTGCTGTTGGTCTACCACCGTTCTACCGCCACCAATGACACACGCCGCTGCTAAAGAGCCCTCACACATTGCACCTCATGTTGTCCATGTTCCATAATTTCTTTGGTGTCAACATTCAATGCACCTAAGACACCTCCATCTTCCTCTACTATTACATTGATTTAATGTAAGCAAGGACAATATTGTCATTACAAAGGGGTCAATTTAGGAATATTTCAAAAATTTGGAGGTGCCTTAAGAACACTTGGAGGTGCAGGAAGAAGCAGTCAACAAGGCCCAGGGTCGTTCCTAATGAAAGCAAACTCCCTGGTTGAAATTATATGTAAAATAAAAAGGATGCTTTATTGTGCATAGTAAATTACCTAACCAAGTAAATTATTGTTATGGGGTATTTAATATAATAGTATCAGGTTACAATCCAATTTTACTATAAGAAGAGAAAAGGAACCATATATTTTAGGAATTGAAAAGAGGAAAACACGAAAAAAAATAAAAATTACAATGTAGCATTTATTCTTTTTAAGATTTTTTTTATTAATAATAAAAAACCTATTAATTAAAAAGAGGTATTTCATTCTTTTTTACAAAAAGTTAAATGCAAATATTGAAACTTGAATTTGAGCACGATCAACTATCTCTGCCTGCTGCATCGAATGAGTCTTTTTCTGATCATATAGTAGAATTCACATGAAATCCTTCACTTCATATTGCAAACCATTCGAACTCTTTAAGGTATAGTGAGTTCATGTTTCTTTAGCTTCTCCTCGATAATGTTGATGGAACATGTGCTTTAAATAGAAGTTTTGCATCTCACACTCATCCTTTTTGCATAGGCAAATGTTATAATCTTAAAGCCCAATATTCTTTTAAAAAGTAAACTTTAAGTCTAACTCAACCTTACAAAATCAGTTTGTAAGGTGAGGTTTACATCTATTTATATATTATAAATTGATCTTATCTCTAGATGTACAATCAACATATTTTGTAAGGAACACTTTTAGAATGTCCAAATGTTGGTCTCTAAAGGATAAATTTTCAATAGTTGAGCTTCATATTTTCATAAGTTTAGATAAACAACCTAAATTTGAGCATTGTTTAAGTTGTTTGTTGAAAATGGTTTTCCAAAAAGTGATTAGCTTCATTTTAAAAGTTTAGATTTAATAGTCACTATGGAAGAGTTTGTTCCTTCAATAAACATGAATAAAAAAGAATGATATAAATGTTTTATTGTGTGATAGTGTATTGTTAAATAAAGAGAAACCACAATTATGATGAATATTATTTCCATTTAGAGTCATTATGTGGATCCATGGGAAGATCAGGATGAAATCAATAAGATGCATCAAGTTTCACCATTTGAGCCATGAGGCAAATATCATAAAACCAACATTCTTTGTAGAAAGAAAATACCACAGTGGACATGCTCAAACTTTACTTCGTAGACTTTTTCTTTAGGGTATCTATTAACTTTTGTTTTTAGTAAGTTAGATAGGAGCACACTAAAGAATTCCTAAATGCAATATGCATATACCAAAATTAGCTAACCAAGAATCACAATTTATCTAATGAAACAAAATCTTGTGAAATGGTGTTGATTAGTCACATACCAATCTTTGGATGAGTAAGGATTTAGATAGTTACGTACCAACGAATATGTCATCAAGAGTAATTACTAAAATTCGCACTTCATTTCCTCTTTGTATTTCAACCACTATCATTTGATCATTTCATCACAGTAGCAACAAATATGGAAGTACCATTGGCACAAAAAATATCGTACCAAAAGAATACTCAAATTACATAATTTTCTTCTATTACTACAGAGAGAGATAAAGAGTCAGTAGGATTTAACCTTTACAAACTCTATTAAAGAAAATTTTGAGCATTGTCTTCTAAAAGTAGTTTACAAGAGGTAATTTGTTACCTATGAATGAATGCCTTTTGAGTATCCATTTCCTATGATGCCACGTTGCCACAACCTAAAACTTGTAATTCTTTTTCAATATATTCGCCATCTAAACAACTGAAAATACTATTAAGGCCTAAATTCTTCTTCTTGAATCAAGATTAGTTATTTTCTCTAAAAGTATCTAGCTGATTGGATTTATGAATTAACTTGAACTAGTACAAGAACTTCGATTTTTATCTCTTTGGAATTTTAGAACAACAACATTAACCTCAAATATATTTACCACTATACACAAATTTAATCCATAACTTATATAAGTGTGAAAACTTGCATATAATAGTAGAATAAGAATATGAACACTAGATAAGAACAATAATACAACAAATGGAAAACATAGAATACAACTCTAGAAAACTTTCTATTGAACACAAATTTAATCCATGAGAAGTGTTTGCTTGCAAGAGAGAAGTAAAGAGATGGACACAGAAAAAAAAAATAAGAGCACCCACAAACAAAGGATATAAGATAGAACATAAGAACACAATTTAGTATTTGCCAATAGAATTAAGAGACACAATGGAGAGCAAGAACTTATGAGATAATGGAGGTTCTTAGTCACTTGAAGAAAATCTAAGATAAGTATTGATGACATCACCACTTGATCAATGGTGCAAGATAAGACTTGAGTAAGAAAGATAACTCTATTTCAAATAACTCTAGAAACTTCAAAATTTCTCAATTCATTTAATATCTAAAAGTTGTTTACAAAGAGAAGGAATGTTTTTTTATAGCCCCATGAATCCAAAAATCCTAAGCTAAATGAAATGTAAATGTCCCTAGAAATTACATTCAAATTCCCGTTTAAGAACCTAGATTGGTCAAAAATTTAAAAGACAAAGAAGGGAAGAATTTGAATTTTAAAATTCAAATGTAGATCTAGATCAATGTAAATGTACCAAGAAATAACATTCCAATTCGCATATAAGAACCTAGATTGCCAAAAATTTAAAATACCAAGGAGAGAAGAATTTGAATTTTAAATTCAAATGTAGACCTTGATTAATGCCTTAGATTGGTTCATGCTTCCCATGCTTGAGTCACATTTACCTGCTTGATTTATAGTTGGAATGTCTAGACTTCTCCTTAACTTTTGTTTGATCCTTAGACTAAGAGTTAACTTGGGCTTATATAATTCTAAGATGATCCTTGCTTCTTAGCTCTCTAATGTTCACACCTCTTAGATTTGTTGGGCTTAATAGACTCAAATACAAGATTACTATTTGAAACTATTTAACAAATGAAAGAAAATGAAATTGAATTTCTAATTTATAAAAAATTGTATTCAAAGTATATTAAAATCTACAAACATGTTATTTATCTAAGATAATTAAGATTGTTCACATCCATCCTCTCATTACCCTTATACTTAAGAAACTCTATTTTCCTTTCCATAAGTGTATTTATGTTCTTTAACATATTAGTTATTCCTTCATACAATTGCTCAATAACACCATTATTCTTTGGCCTTCTAGTTTTCTTTTCTTGAAACAATAAAGACAATTATCAAATTCACATTAACATATGAAGATTATATGCCTATCTAATGCATTATAAGTGAAAGAAAACTATAAATATGCAGTATAAAAATGTACGTAACCCACAAATCAAAGGTAAAGTATTGAAAAAGATGAAATAACCTAGTTATTTATATATGTTTTGGTATCCAAGTGTGAATCTAAGTCCCACATTGAGTAGAAATGAGAAAGTTGAGCAACATATAAGATAGAAGACCCACAAACCCAATGCCTTAAGGTTTTAGGTTGAAGGTGTTGTCATTCCCTTATGTGGGTCTGACTCTTGTCTCATTCTTGTTTGTCTTCCTAGTGTTTCTGTCCTTAATTTTCCCAACAAGCGGTATCAAAGTCAATGGTTTGTGTAACCGGCTAAGATGAGTACAGTTTGATCCATGTATCAAAAGTCTTCCTAACAGAGGTTTCAGGAAGGCGTGTCTCGTTTAAGTGTGTAAACGACAGTATAAGTGAGGATCGTTTGTGAGTGAGATACTCATATTTGAAAATGCTTCCGCTCGATGGGGAGTGTACCAATGTGGAAGAGGGAGTCTCACTTGAGGGGGAGATTGTTAGGTATCCAAGTGCGAGTCTAAGTCCCACATTGAGTAAAAATGAGAAAGTTGAGAAACATATAAAAAAGAAGACCCACAAACTTAATGCCTTAAGGTTTTGGATTGAAGGTGGTGTCATTCCCTTGTATGGGTTTGACTCTTGTCTCACTGCGTTTAATCTCCCTAGTGTTTCTCCCCTCAAATTTTTCCGGTGTTTTCCCCTCGACTTTCCCAATAACAACAAAATATTTGATAACAAGCCAACCCCATTAATCAAATTAAAAGAGTCCAAAAAAATCAAATTATGTTAAATTTTGTGCTATCCATCACAAACATAAACTTCTAAGATGTATTCTTATAAGATCCTCCTCTTCATCTCTTGTAATGAACCATAATTCTCTAGCCACTGATTAGACCCATAAAGTCTATGGGTTGGCATAATAACCAATTCAGAAACAAGAAATCTAAATAACCACTAATACGTAGGAAGATTTGGAAGAGGTATTACACTTATCGATGAGGTTGAATAAAAATGTATAATTAGATAGTGAAGTCAAAATAATGTTAAGGACAAAAGTGTATAAGCTTGAAGATGCCTAAGGATTAATTCATAAGTCAGAATAATCGGTATATTGAATGACTCATGTTGAATAATTTCACTACAAAGTATATATATAAAATTCACAGGGAAACATTTCATGTACACTCCCTCATAACTTATACCCTTGTTATACCATGATGTGATTCTTGAACACAATTTTTAAAGTGAGTTAGGGGTGACTCATTTTACCAAGTCATTGGTGAGTAATTGAGGGTAGTTTATGACATAAAGAGGTGAAAGATTTTTGAAAGAGACAATGAACAAAAAGAAAGAGGAAGAAAGTGAAAGGTGAAGGACAGAAGGGATAATGAACAACAAACAATGAGGATAATGAAAGATAATCGACCAAAGAAAGAAGAAAGACAATGGAAGGAACAATACAGCAATAGAGACATAACAAAAGAAACCATCAAGGAACAACAAAATGAGGGAGGAATAACAAAACATGGGTAGCGTAAGGGCAATGTTAAGCATAAGGGGAAGAAAAGTAGTAACTGATTTGCGATGGAAGGGTGTGAACAATAAAATCATGCAATGGAAGTCATCAAGGAACATCTTCCGTAGGATTATTGACTGAGGAAGGCATGACTAAGGGATTGATGTCATGCACAAGGATTTTGCAATTGACATGCACATTTAATCCACCCCACAATAGATTTAACCACATTTCTCAATTCTTTTAATGAATCAATTTGTAGGTTCAAAACTAGTTATTGAATCAATCACTCTTTTCCCAACCAAGGTGTTAACCACAAAAAAATAGTTTAGCCATTCACTGTAGTCCAACCTAACACACATTTGACAAACTACTGACCATGATTTCCCCACCTAATACTCATTTGACAAACTACTGACCATATGTAACCACATTTACCCGGTTTAACCACCATTCCTTGTAAAAATCCAAGAGTGTGAACAACAAAATTATGCAATGGAAGTCATAAATGGACGTCCTTCATTGGAGCATTGATTGAGCAAGTCATTATCATGGGGTTGATGACATTCGTAAGGATTCTACAACTGATATCCATATTTAACCCATCACACAACATACTTAACCACAATTGTCAACCATTTTAACCAATCAATTTGTAGGTTTAATAAGTCATGGAATCAATAAGACTATAAAAAATAACTTATCCATTCACTTTAAACCAATTCCTGCAAAGGTTATGTTCATTCTTATGTCAGTCAACATAATTTCCAAACTTAACAAACATTTAACCAATTACTAACCACATTGTACCATGTTCCATGTATTGTTCAATTTCTGTGTGATCTTGCTATTTTTAGATGAGATTTTCAATCACATTGCAATTCACTATTGTAGGGTTCAGGAGTTGAGTTCTTGTGGTGTTTTGTATTGGACGTGTGTTTTTAAACACTTTGACATTGTGACATTTCAAGATAAATAAGCTTTGAAAAATAAAAATATGGACAACATTTAATGCTATATATAAACATTACTTCCAATCATTCTTGTAATATATATGTTGATGCTTTTTCACTCTAAGGAAATCTTCAGTTTTAACATTGTTTATTAAGGATACAATATTATTTTCATGTATGTGTATGTTACTTTCCCATTCTTTTTTCTTTGACTCACACAAATAAACATAAATAAAGATACATCGAAACCAAATGACTATTCCCAACAACCTTAATTCATTTACAACAAACATTTCGGTCTTATTTTCATCAGCAGATTGGACCACTGATGCAGTGAACAATATGATTACGTTTAGAGGAATGTGATGCTCCACATTGTCATTCGCTTCGAACTAGATATTCCTTTAGTCCTAGATGGAGCATTCATTGTTTCCTTTTACCAACTACCAATCTTATTGATGAACTCATTGGTTGTTATGTTACCATTCCAGTATTATTAAATATGTACATTTTATAAGAAATGACAATAGTACCTAGATAAGATGTTTAGGAGATTATAAACCTTTGTATCTTTTGTGTAAATAATATCATTATACTATGAGATATATAATATGTAAAAATATTATATTAAATAGTAACTTAGCAAGTTCTGATGTATATTTCTTAACAGAAGAAAATTTTTATATTATGACTACAAAGGCAGACAATCCTATCATTTTACAAATTTTTAGATATTATGAGTTTTTTTAAAATTCGGTCTTTATAAATAAATAAGTAAATAGTAGATGAAACAAAGTCATCATCTTACGGCTGATATTATGAAGTATAATCATTAACCAATTAAAGTGATACGTAATTAGATGTTTTAACTAAATAGCATGATTAGACGAAATTCATAATATTCTACCTTGACCTTTATAACCTATCATCTAGTATAAATTTACTAATCAAATTTAGCAAAACTAATAACTTTTCAAGTGATAAAGATTCTTGATTTCGCAACAATGTAAAGCCAAAATAAGACAAATTCTTATAAATAATGTATTTACTAATAATTTTTTTTATATACATAGACGTATAGACATAGTGTGAGTTCGATTGATACAATTAGACAATTGGATGCAACTTTTAGAAAAAAATAAACTAGAATAAAATTATTGTACCTTTTCTCTCAGAGTTTTAACAAGTTAAAAGAAAAGGCAATCGCATTCTGAAATTGATTAACTCTTAAATATTCAATCTTAATTTTTTCTTTTAAATTGTAATAGATCAATTCATCCCTTTTAACACAACCTCTTTTTCTCCTTAAAGAGATAAGATTATTTATATATACATATTTGTCTTTATTTATAATAGTGGAAAACACATGCACATCCTGCATTCCTGTCCACTTTTTTTTATTATGACAACAAAAAATAAAATAATTTTTTATCATAATAATTATTAAAATAAATTCTTTTATTAAAATTATGTTCATGCAAAATAATTATAAAATCAATAATGTAAATAATTTTATTATAGGTGATTTTTTATTATAAATAGTTAATTGAATTTTAAAAAAACAATTAAAAAATATAAAAGGTAAAATAATAAAATAAATTATATTAACAAGAGTATAATTGGTAACGAAATATTTATACTAAAAACGAAACTATTACCTAGTTATAAAGAATTATCTTTATTAATAGTCATAAAAGAATTTTCATTATTAATAGTTATAAAGGAATCCTTTTTATTAATAATTATAGGTAAATAATTACTCTCAATCACAATTTCTTTATCAGTATCCTTTTGTAATTACATAAGTTTATCAAATACTCATCTTTTGAAGAGAATTTCATTAATCTAATAAATGAATATGTTTAAAAAATGAAACTTAGTTTAGAATTTTTAAATTAAAAAAATAATATTGAGATTAACTTAAAAATAATAAACTGAAATAGACTATTAATCTTTAATTTATTATGGAAGTGTCTCTTTCATAATAATAATAATAATAATAACTAAAAATACAAACAACTCAAAATAAGACTCTGTGTGAGAAGAGAAGGCTTATGCAGTTTGTAGACATCTTAAAGAAAATCTTGAAGCTGTTCCAAGTAGGAATGGCATAAAAATATTTCCATAAGGTAAAATCAGAAGGTATGGTTGGTTGATGGAATTACTAATTTCCAATAAAAATATGTATTATTTTATGTTGAAGTGGGAAGGCACAAGGACGACATATGGAGGCTGGCAGCATTGCTCAGCTCTGCATAGACAGAGATTCTGTTTTTATTCCAAATCTGTGTTTATGAAATTACAGGTTCTTTCAGAATCAACTACTACAAGCCCTTCATTTGTGTAATGGTAGTAGCTACTAGCTAGCAAGCACTCTCAACCCTTTGCATTTATTAAACCCTACTTTTGGACTAACCAAATTTATACTATAACCTACCCTTAAGCAAAACACATCAAATAACCCACATTTTTATGTATAATTTTGTGCTCACATGTCTCTAACAACCAAAAGGGTCTCATATCAAGATTAATAATACACGTGATTCTGGCTAGGGTATAATGAAGAGTTTTTTTGGAGACAACTCCCATGGTGAGTTGATGGAAAGATAAAGAGGGAGCATCTTTAGGTAATGAAAAGGACTTGGAATATTTCTTCTTAAAAGGTTTAGAAAGAGAGCATGCATTTCATTTTAAAGTGACCTTCTTGAAGGGGGTGTTCCATTAAAGAAGTAGAATCAGTTTCATGGAAATGAGTAGTTGGAACCCTTTTTAAAAATCTTTCTACTAAATTCTCTAAATTAAACTTTTATGTATAACTAGTTTTCAATGGGAATATTGTATGAGAAACCCATTCATTGAAACCTTCATTCTCTTTAGTTTTTCTATGTACTTGCTTTCCTTTTAAAGTTATGGCATTTCTTTAATTGCAGGCTTGCTATGCTTTTGTATGCTGGCGAGGCTGGGTGAATCAGAAGTTCAGAACTATGGCAAAAGCACATGACTAGCCTTTTGTTTATGCTTGTTAAACAGTTCCCTTCTTACAACATTCTCAATACTTTTTTTTTATGAGAATTACTAAAATTACAAATATTATTTTACTATAAATTCCATGACCACAATGTGTTTTAATATTGAATTCTCTACCATTTTAAATCACTTATATTTGTGATTTAAAATAAGAGAGTGAAGAGTGAAAATAGGAGAGTGGAAAAATCAAAGAAAGGAACGAAAAAAGAGAGTGATATTTTTATTTGTTTGTATTAAGGGTGTGTTTGGAGGTGAGATTAAGGGTGTGTTTGGAGGAAGGATGGATTTAAGTGAGTGAAAAAGAATGAATTTGGAATAAGTGAAAGAGTGAGATTCCTCTCTTATTGAGAGAAAGGTGATGAAAAAAAAAAAAAAAGTTTATAAAAATTTGAATGATGTGTTTACGTATGATTGTTAAAAAAATTGACGATTAATGAAATTATAAGTTCAAAATTTTGTTCTTACTATTATAATTAATTTAAAATAAAATATAATTTATTATTTGAACAGGATATTAAAACATTATTCTTACTAATAAACTCACTAAAAAAATACAAATTATACGTACTCTCGTAGAAAATGGTTGAAAATGGATTTTAGTAAAAATTATTTAACCAAACTTGTAAAATTTGTAAAACTTAAAATAGATAAATAAAAATTGGTGTAAAAAATCAACACATAATATTAATATAGAATGAATGATGATAAATTATTTATACATATTATTCACATTTGGTTAAACCACTATTTTCGTAACTAAAAAAAACTTTTATTTAACCTTGAAATACATCTAACCTTGCTATTATTATTATTATTATTTCATAAATTTATTTTAATTATTATTACTATATTTAATTAATTATTATTATTTTTATTATTTTTTTAATTTTATGATTTTTATTACTACTATTTATTTTACTATTTTTTATATATTATTATGTTATAAATTTATTTTGATTAATATTATTAAAAGATTTTATTATTTATGATTATCTAATTATTATTGTATAAATTCCTTTTAATTAATTTTATTACTAATTATTTATTATTAATATCATTACTTTTTTATTATTATGATATAAATTTATTATATTATTATATTATTTTATATTATCATATTCTATAAATATAATCTATAACATATAAATTAATCAATCAAAATTAATCAATCAATTGATTAATTTTTTCATAATTTAAAAATAAGAATGTTGTTGTCTTTTTAAATTACAAGGTTGACCTTAATTCTTTTCATGTAAAGTGACTAAAAATCCATATATAATGGTGAAAAATTCATATGTAACTGTATTATTTAAGAATTCTATTTACTAATTCATATGTAATGATTTTGTAAATAATTTAGACACGAAATTTATTTAGTGTGTAATTTATTTATAAAATTTTACGTATAAAATTTATTTTGTATGCAATCTATCTATGGAAGCTTACATACGAAAAATTCTGTAAATAATTTTATATACAGATTTTATTGTATATATGCTAATCCAAACACGATATACTCCCGTAAATCCATCCACACCAAGAGTATATGCACGGATGCAAACAGAGCCTAACGAAAAGAGAATTAAAATTGGAGGCAGATAAAAAAAAATGGGAGTAATTTTACAAAATGTAAAAAATTAAAAAAAAATTGTAAAATTATATCTTTATCAAATAACCAAATTATCTTATTATTATAAAATTTTGATTAATTATTAGAATATAATTTTATTATTAATATTAATACTAATAATGTTATTAATATTTCATTTATTTTTATGATTAACAATATAATTTTTTTATTAATATTAATGTTCTGTTGTTATTACTATTTATTATTCATTAATATTGTTATAATTACTATTATTTATTTCTTTAACTATTTATTAAATAATTGCTTTTATGTTCTATAACATAACCATTGCGTTATATGTCTTCTCCTCCCAAATTTAGAAAAACCATCCTTGCAAATTAGTATATTTGAATGTAAGCAACAAACAAAATTAGGATTTTGCATTCCTTATATACAGCTCTCATGAGAAAACAAACAAAGAATTTGTTAGTTTTTAAAATAAATTTTGTTATGAATTTTTTTAGTCTTCTAGCTATTTTACACGGATAATTCTTTAGTTAAAAACTTATGAATAATAAAGAGATATTTTACATTTTATAGTTTAGGATTTAGAATACGGGTTAAATTCAAAAAAAAAATTATCTTACTTTACAATTTATTTTACTTTTCTTTATTTGAGATATATACAATTATTTTTAATTAGAGGAAAGTTTTATGATGACATTATTAGGAATGATGAGAAGCTAAGGTAGGTGCAAATTTGACTATTCCCGACTTCCTCTTTAAAATAAAAATTTATATTCATTTTCATTTTTATCTTTTCAGATATGAAATTTGTGTCTCATTCCATTTAGCACATGTGTGTAATCTTACACATATCCACTTTCATAATATCCTAAATGTTAATTAAACAATTTTTTTATAAAATCAAAATAAAGATCCGAATAAAGAAAATATGATATTATTAAAGATTGAATGTCAAAAGAACATACATTTTTTTTCAACATCAAAATTCAAAGAAAAAAATTATAATTTCATAAATCTAAAAAAAGTAAAAATTACATATAATTAAAATTTCATAGCAACTATAAACATGTATTATTTTTTGCACTGTTGAGAAAATACCTTTGAAATTTAAGTGAACTTGGATGTTGGACGAATTAAATAAATTAAAAAGAGAATGGAAAATTTTGTAATGAAAAAATAAAATTTCAAATGAAATGAAATTAAGAACCAAAGAAAAAATATAATTTTTTTTAAGTTATTATATAAACTAAGGAGTTACACCATTGAACACTAAAAATTGCTAGTTAGACATTCTCATTTAATAGAAAATAAACAACAAATAAAAGTATTAAAAAAAAACAAAAATAACCAAATGTGTGTTGTAGTAACCAATTAATTCGATAAAATTGAGGTTTATATTTCTTGAATTGGAATACATTCTTAGAAGGAAATCTCAAAAGAAAGTAATTGAGGTTGTGATGAGAGAAAAAATACCTAAGAAATTTGAGTGAATTTGGTGGATATTGAAACAATTGAGAAAGAAAATGAAAATAGAGAAATGTGTAGCAAAAGAATGATTCTTTGGAAAGAAACGAAATAATGAGAACCAAAGAGAATAGTGAAAATAAGTTATTTGTGTCACCTAATAATTTAAGGGTGTTTTAGTAATTTAAAATAGGATAAGTATGAACGAGGAGCTGGGTCATGAACTCAGGGTGCATATATCACATGTGTCTAGTGAAGGAATTCTTCGAGACTGGTGATGGAAAGAATGCAAAGTGGTCCTTTTTGGGAGCAAAAAAGCCTATAAGGTGCAAGATATAAGGCCTATCATACTAAAGATGTTTGATATCTAGGAGATGTTGTTGTAATTAATTAAGGTAAGTTGTAAAGTTGTAAAGGAATCTTTTTCAATGGATATGTTTGATTAGTTTGGTTTAATAATCAAGATTGAAAAAGAATGACATGTACATCCTATACAGTTGAACAATGATCGGACATGCGTTTATAGCTAGTTAAACGATGTTAGACAAGACAAAGTTGTGACATCTGAGGATGAGATACATTAGTAAGAAAAGTTTGGTGGAGTTGGGGCAACAGAACCTGCTAGGAGGTGATAAGATGGAGGGTTTGAAGTTCTGTGATAATTGTATACTAGGAAAGTCTCAAATTGAAATTTGAGATTGATAGACATGTGTTAGTTAACCCTTTGAGTATGCTCATGTAGATATGTGGTGTACACTGAAAGCTCAGAGTCATGGTGGACAATTTTATTTCCTCACCATCATATACGACTACATGAGGAGGGTGTGAATTTATATCTTGAAAACTAAGACTAAAAATTTTCAAATGTTTAATGAGTGACACACTCCATAATAAGTAATCTGCAAGGGACCAACCTGAAGGTGCTAAGGACAAACAATGAGTCGGAGTTTGTTTCAGGAGAGTTCGATGAGTTTTGTAGGGTGAAAGGTATAAAAATACATAAGATGGGTTATAGGTACACCAAAACAAAATGAGATGATTGAGAGGATGAACTTAATCATTTTGGAGATGATGAGGTGTATCTTGCTAGGTATGGATTGCCTAAGACCTTCTAGGGAGAAGTTGCAAACACAATCGTCTACTTGATAAATTGGAGTCCATCCTTTACTCTGAATGGAAAGATTCCTATGGAAGTATAAAGTGGAAAACCTATAGATTATAAGAATATGAGAGTGTTTGGTGTCTTGGCATTTGCACATGTCAAGAAGAACAAACTAAAAGCACGGGTTGAGAGGTGTATCTTCATTGGATACGTAGAAGGTGTAAAGGGGTACAACTTGTAAAGGTTGGATTATAGAGAGGCTAGATGTTCCGTAAGCAGAGACGTCGCATTTTATGAGACTTGAATGACTATGATATGTGTGGGTATAGAGAAAAGGAAGTAGAAAGTCCTTGTTCAGGTGGAGCCTTCTACTAATGCATCAGACAATCTGGAGGCATTAGATTATTTTAACAAACCTTCTACCTCTTACATGAGAAGGCCCAAATATGCAAAGGTTGAGTTCAACTATCAGCTTACGTGTGATGGGGAAAGGAAGACGATCAAACATACACAGAGGTTTGGATATGCTAACCTTAATAACTATGCTTTGACAATAGTTGAGGAGATGAATGGTTCAAAACTAAAAGCTTATAGGAGGCTACAAAAGGTGTAGAAGATCAATAGCGGCAAATGTCCATGGAGGAGGAGATTAAGTCTCTCAGGAAGAACCACACGTGGATGCTTATTAATATACTAAGAAATCATAAGGTGGTAGGATACAAGTTGATGTTCAGGAAAAAGGAGGGAATATTGGGTGTGAAAGGTGTAACATTCCATAATTTTCATATAATAGTAAATATTTCACATAAAATTTTTATAATAAACATATATATAAATATCCATAGATTCATCCTAGTATTTCAAAATATACCTCTCTATAGAGGATTTAGTAGAAATATATACATATATTCACAAGATAAAATAAAATAAAGCTTCTCCATCAACTCACAGAGAAGTCATACCATCTGCCAAATCCTCTTTTCACGTATAACACATGATTATCGCAGATTAAAAAAGAAGCAAACACGACATAGAAGAAAGAGTAAGCTAGAGAGTTTTAAAAACATATAATCATAAATTAAATTTCTATCCTAGCCAATCTATAATACATCAAGCTTTCATAATTCATCTCATACATCATATTATCATTATCATGTTTCTATAGTAACTCATATTATACATACATAGACTCATGTACTAAGACAGATGACTCTACTTCTAGATGACTCGTGCACTGAATAGGATTTAGATGTTTGCAACTGTCATACCACTCCCAATGTGAGTCCACATAGTCACAACATAAAGGGTCCATCAAGCTCTCGTCAATCCTCATATGATAGGATTAATCCATATGAACTGGTATAATCATTTTTTTTCACACAGTAACATAGTCATATGAACCTTCTTCGACTCATATCACAAGGTAATCTTCTTCTATATGATTTCAATATACTAGTAGAGTCAGGATACCTCGTTATTGACAAATCCACAAATAATACACATCCTAGTCAATCTCAACATGGGTATCTCCTTTCTTGAAGATACTATTTCTCGATCACACACTACATCATTCACAAACATTGAAAATACATCATAACATACATATAAACATTCATTCCATTTAATTCAAATTTATCCAATTCATACTTAGTGAAACAAATAATTACAATATCTATTAAAAACATTCAAACTAGTTTCCTTTATTCAAATTCATCCAATTCATTAACAAATAATTACAATATTTATTAAAAACATTCAGACTAGCTTCCCTTACCTGTATAGAGTAGAGACACTCAAAGAAGTTCCAAAAACTTAAAATCACAGGGAACCTAACCTGTACCAAGAGCTTCTGATCAATGATCAGACTACACTACTAGGACAACGGACCAATAGGGACTCATTATGATGCCTTAGAGAACATATGTAAAATACCTCTACCAAGAACGAAATCAATCCAACACTGACTTTAAGGAAGATGAGCACAAAATGAACTTACTCTATTTAAGAATTTGATTAGACACTCTTGCTCTACTTGACGTCAGAAATTTAGGGTTGACCTTCGATCGTTAGTCTAATAAGAAAGGAAGACAGAGTTTTAGAGAGAAGGCATAAAAGGGGAAAAGTCGTTTCTTAAATAGAGATAGTGGTTTTTTATATAAAAATAAAAACTAAATAATATTTTTCCTATTTATATGGACTTTTTACTTTTAATAATAAAATATTTAGGTATTATCTTACTTTATCTAAAGCTAAATTGTAGATTCTAATATGGTTTTTATTATATAGATATTTTCTAAGGTCTTACAAAAGGTTAGAGATTCAAGGAACACAAGTGGAAGGGGTAGACTATAATGAGTTATTCTTATCTATGGTAAAATATTGTTCTTTAAGGATTTTAATGTCTATTGTTAACTACTTCAAATTGGTACTGGAACAGTTAGATGTGACGACAACTTTTTTTGCATGGCTTTTGGAGGAGACTGTGTATATGTAGCAACTTGAGGGGTTTGTTGAAACGGAGGGCCTGATTTGTCTCTCGAAGAAATAATTATATGGCTTGAAATAGAGTCCATGGCAATGATACAAGAGATTTGATAACTTCCTAAGATAGACATGGTTCTAGAGGAGCAGTTATGATACCTGCTTCTACATCCTCAAAAGAGAAGAAGAGTCTACGGTGTTCTTGCTCTTATATGTAAACAATATTCTTATAGTCAACCAGTATAAAGATGAATTAGAGGAGCTCAAATGAAAATTGAATTCAAAGTTTGAATGAAGGATCTTGGTATCGTGAGGCGTATTGGGAATGGACATACCGAGAGACCAAAAGGTTAAAACACTGCATTTGTCTCAATAGGGGTATTTGTAAAAGGTGGTCAGGATACATGAATCTAAACCTGTGGGAACACCTTTGAGACACCACACGAAGCTCTTAGTTGCTTAAGTTGCAAGTATTGAGGAGGAAAGGAGGAAGATGAAGAGTACCCATGTGCTAATGGAGTTGGTAACATCATAAGGATTTTTTGTAGTAGACCAGATTTGGCTCATGCTATTAATGTTATTAGTAGGTATATGATAGATCTTGGACGAGATTGTTAAGAAGTTTTGAAATGGGTATTGAGATATCTGAGAGGAATAATATTGTCTAGTCTGGTGTATAGGCAATTTACCCTTGACAGAGTTGCTATATAAGGGTATGTGGAAGCTGATTATGTAGGGAACCAAAAATCGACTCTCTGGGCATGTTTTTACATTTTTTGGTACTATGGTTGGTTGGAAATCCAGTCTGCAATCAGTGGTGACTTTATATCACGGTCATAAAAGGGGTAAAAGAGACATTGTGGTTGAAGGGGATGATTGGAGAGTTGGGTATTGTGTAGGACTGTGTGACTGTTTACTGTGATAATCAAGGTATCATACATCTAGTTGATCATCAAATTTATCACGAGAGGAAAAAACACATAACTTGAAGGTTAAAGGTTTAGGGTTGATAAACGTTATTGAGTTGTGGGAGGTCGGGATCGAGAAGATAGCCTTAGAAGAAAATAGATTTGTTTTCAAAGTTTTTTCCATGATTGAGGTTCAGGCAGTGTCTGGAGTTGGTTAATTTTTTGTTTGAAGAGAAAGAAAGTTAAAGTTGGAAGCTCTTTCACAATTTGGAGTCAAGGTGGAAAACTGTGATTATTAACTCTAAATCATGTATAATAAATAATTTGTTGAAGAGCTTAGTTAGACGGCTGGTTAGACTGTCCGATGCGAAGAAGAAGAATATCGTTTAACAGAGACAATCTAGTACTTTTAAGACAAGTTAGACCATTTAACACATGTTTATTGTAACTGTCTTAGCAATTTTATTTTGAATGGTTTTTTGTTACTCCTTAGTCTAAAGTCTATATATAGAGACTTTATGGGCTTAGACGCTATGCACTATACTGTGAGTAGACTTTGCGTATAGATCATCTAGTATTAATAAAAGTGTTTTCTTCAATCACGTTCTTGTGGTTTCTTGTTTTGTTATTGTTGACGAAGCCAGCACAAGTATTAATTATTTTGCAGTTATAAGATCGTATATCATGAGACATGATAAGTATTCAATTTGCTTGTTTTCAATCTTGATTTAGACACTTGAATTGATGCAAATAGGATAATTTTGGCAAATCAAACTCAAAATCCACTTAGAATCTTGCATTGATTGAAAATAGAAGAGATGATGAACTTTGCCTAATTTTTACAAGAATTTTGAGTGCGGTTGAATGAACCAAAACCCAATGCAAGTCATCCAGTGAGCGCACAAAAACTTGGTAGGTTTTGTCTTGATAAATGGATCGAGTCAACTGTAACACAATTGAAAGAAGGGTTGTCGTATCTTTAAGGATTATAAAGTATTTAGACAGTTGTTGTATCTATCATAAAGAATGAAAATAATGTAGGATTGGTTTGCAAATTGAAATGTAAACATACAAGACAATTGTGAAGAAAATAAGTGAATGAATGGATGCAAGTGCTGGAGTTCTAATAAGAACAAGTAATGGGATTGAATAAAACTTAAAATGTTCTGCATGCTCCATTCATATATGCAATGCATGACTGATCTTTTGTTCATAGTGTTCAACCAAGTTAATTCCTTAATCATGGTTACCTAAGGATTGAATAACAATCAATCAATTCCTCGACTTGATGAGATCCATTTCATGCATCACAAATCAATTTACTACAACAATATAACCAAAGACCACACTTTGTTCCTAGTAGATGCAATCTTTGGTTGATTGAGTTTAGTTTCAAAAATTAAAAGTATTTCCCAATATCATTTAGTCCCTAAGATCATGTACAATAGCAACAACGAGCAAAGCAATACCTATAGAACTTAATCAGATAAGAACATATCATAAATTTATATATAAAGAAGAAGGTATAGAAAGTAATAAAATCATTCAATCCCAAGATAGAATTTAGCTACTTATGATGAGTAGAATATAACAATGTAAGTACTCTACAGTGTATTTGGTAAATACACTTTAAGAGATATTCTCTGGCACAAGCTCTTCCTTCAATTACAAGTTAGAATCTATTTATAAAGCTAAACAACTAATTTCTTTGTAGTCCATGCACTCAACCTCAAGTCCTAGCACCCAATAGATGAGGTTTATTCACATGGGGGTTTTCTCTAGGCTCAACCACTCCTATGCTCACTGTGTCGACATTTGATTTTGCTTTATCTTGAGGTATTCTTTATGCTTAACGTTTTATAACTTCACTTAACTGATCCTATATTCGAATTGGATTCTCTGTATTGAATATGCTCCAATGTCATATAGGTGCACTGAGAACCTTGAACACTTTTTGGTTAATTCTCTGTCTTGTTTCTATTGAGAGTCCATCGTACATTAAACATATAGCTTGCGCTAATTCTTGGTTTGCTCAGCTATACTTAAAATTCGTGTAAAAATATAATAAGTTCATCAATTCTTTAAATCAATACAAAATTCTAAATAGATTCTGAATTTGATTTGCCAAAATTATCTCTATTTATATAAATTATGTTCAAATAAAGATTAAAAACAAATAAATTGAACACTTATGAAGTGGTTCTAATTTAATTACTTGATTCTTGATAGTACCATAAGGTTAATTTTCAAATCCAAGACAAAACCGAAAATTTTTAACCACAAATAAGTTCGTAATCACTTAAGATTCTAAAATGAAAAATCTAACCATACAATTAGAGGTTTAAGTGAAAAGTAATAAGAAATAAATAAAAAGGCGTCCACCAGAAATAAACCATCACCAACGACGATAGAACTCAACCTATTTCATTTTGCAACCAATTGATGATGATATCTTACTAAACATAATAATGACTCGCCAAGCAACAAAGGATAGTGGATTTTAGCTAAAATTTTTTCCTAAGGATTTGATTCTTCTTAATAAGGAAATGGTTGCCCGAAGGATTTAGGCATAGAGTCAATTAGATTAACGAAAGATTTTATATTCAATAATAATAATAATAATAATAAAAGAATATAACATCAATTAAACTACACAAAATTTTATATTGAATAATAATAATTATTACTATTATTATTAATATAAAGTATCGGTACCCAAAATTATATATTTTTTAATAAAAAAATTGTATATAGCTTTGTCAGGAAAGCCCACGCATTCCTAAAAATAAGACAAAAACTATATATTTTCATAATAACAAATATTATATAGTGTTAATTAAGCCCACATAACTGTATATACTTAGTAACAAATAAAAAAATTATATAGTGATAGTAAAATTGATATATCACTATATATTTTCATAATAAAATTAATACTGTAGTGTTAGAATAGTCAACACAATACTATTTATTTATTTTGTACTAATTTTTTTTAATAGGTTGGTTTGACTTAAAAACTCTTAATATTTATAATAGAAAAAAAAAAACCTTCAACTTTTTTTACACGAGCACTATTCTTTTGTGGGTAACTCAACATCGCTTGACCAATTTGAAATCAACTAGTCTAGTTTGTTATATTTTGTTTAGAGAGGTTGACCATATAATCCAACCTATTTTATCAGCTCATTCTACTGTGTTTTTATTGCATTTATTAATATGCAAATATTTTGACTAAAATTATATATATATATATATATATATATATATATAAATGTAGTAATAAAACAATCATTGACCTAAATATGAGCCGTTCATAAAAATAATTAGAGAATTTAATAATGTAGAAAAGGAGTTTCTTTCAATCATTGGGTTAAACTATCTGGCATACGAAAACATGTTTGAGTAGTGAAAATACGTATGAGAGTATATCGTGGTTTCTCTCTCTCCCTCTTCCATCCAGGGAAAAAGTTTCTCCCATTACCTTTAAATTTTTTTCAGTGACGTTACATTTGTCAAAGTTATAAAGACAATAACATAGCAATCCAAAGACATTAAATTTGTTATTAAAACTAATCATTTTTACATGTGGGGTCAAGACAATAAAGTATAGAGAAGTATAAGACGAAAATAATAATTACTCATTTTATTTGACAAAATATAAATCAACACTTTATTTAAGAATAATAAAATTAGCTTTTTGTAACTTCTATATTAAACATACTCATAATTTGTGTGGCCAAATTATTCAGTCAAAAAGAACTAACCAGCTAAACATGGAAAATAATTGGGTTTTGTAACACAAAAGGGAAACCCTTGTTTGATTTCATATAATCAGAGTAGAAAATCCAGACAATTTTGGTAATGGTTTAAGATTTTGATTTTGTTTACTTATTTATTTTGTTTTTTACTTGACCAGAGGAGATGAGACCCACAATTACACGTATGGACCAATAGAATCTGGCGGCTTCACAAATATTACCCTTCAATACCCTTTTAAGTCTTTAACCTAAGCCACATGCCCAGTTTCCTACAAAAACGTTGTCCCTTTCCCCACCCTTCTCTTACATCCTCCACTTTACACTACTCTCAATCCTCAACTCTCTACACTCTTTTCTCCTACCCATTTTTTCCCTTTTATGCAGAAAATGCTGCATAAAGCTTTCTTCATTTAATCCACCTAGTGAAACACTAGTTTTTCTAGGTTTTTCTTATACCATTTTGAGGTCTATCAATGGAGGAGAGCATTGACCCTGCAACATCAAGCCTTCTGTGTCTGGAAAACAATGACATGTGCTTTGATGATTTTGAATGTAATGTTGCAGATGAGTCTCCTTTCTGGGACCACAAAAATCCTAACTTTAACAATCAATGTCTGATCGAGGACAATCTTGGATCGGAACATGTATTAGATTCTCCTGTACCGAGTGATGAGATTGTTTTGGGTTTGGTTGGGAAGGAGAGGGATCATTTTCCCCGGGATGATTACCTCGAGAGGCTGCTTGGTGGGGATTTGGACTTGAGTGTTAGGAAGCAGGCTCTTGATTGGATTTGGAAGGTGGGTTCATTGGTTTTCTCTAAATGGGGTTCTTGATTGCTGATTGTTTGATTGATGGAGAATAAATTACTTTCAATCTTGCCCCTTTTCTTTTCATTCAATGAAACATAAAACTGAATCCCCTCTTAAGATTTTTTTTCTTGGTTAACTTGGATCCTTTACCTTGGTGGTTCAAGTATATTTAATGGGGTTTTAGCATCTAAAAAGATTAACTTTTGCATTCTAGTATAGATTTCTTTGCGATTTATGGCTGTCTTATTGGATTTCAGTCGGCTATTCGATTGGAATTTTCTTTATTTTTATCAGTTCCATAACTTTCGAAGTGAGTATTAGTAGCTGTACCACTTAATCCGTACACTGGTTTTGCAGGCCAAATTCATTTCAAAACTCCTTATATTTGCATCTCTGATCTTCTCATTCTATTGAGATTTTGATCATGTTGGACTCACTACTTGTTGAAACTGTGTGATTTGGTTTTAGATTTATAACTCTGTTCTTTAACCCTGTAGCTTATTTCTATGTGTGAACCATTTAGATTGATAACTCTCACCAAAGTTTACTTTGTCTAATGTGAACAGGCTCATGCACACTATGGTTTTGGACCCTCTAGCTTAAGTCTATCTGTGAACTACTTGGATCGGTTCCTATCGCTATATGAATTACCGGTAAGATCCAATACTCAAATGATAGCAGTGTTATTTTGCGTTTATGTTTTCTGATCTCTTTTTGACACCCTAAATTCACTTTTGCTGGTCAGGGAGGCAACACTTGGAGTGCACAACTGTTAGCTGTAGCATGTCTTTCAATTGCTACTAAAATCGATGAGATTAAAGTGCCTTCTAGTATAGATATACAGGTATAGAAGAATGTTTTACAAAGATTGTAAAATATACTTTTGTTATGTACATTTTCTCTGATTTTATCCCTTTTGTTTGTAATTGGTAGGTTGGAGATCCTAAGTTTCTATTTGAAGCTAAAACCATTCAAAGAATGGAACTACTGGTATTGAGCACATTGAAATGGAAAATGCAAGCTTTAACTCCGTTCTCCTTCATAGACTACTTCCTCAAGAAGATCATTGGTGACCAACTTCTACTAAGCTCATCCATTCTGAGATCAGTTGGGCTCATCCTTGACATAATTAGATGTATATATTCTCCTCACTCTGTTAGTATGTTTAGTTTTTATCCTATGCACTTGAGGAACAATGTGGTGATTGTTGGGAAAAATCTATATAGGTGTCAAGTTCTTGGAATTCAAGCCTTCAGAAATTGCTGCAGCAGTGGCAATTTCTGTGTCAAGAAAATTGCAAGCAGAAGAGATTGACGAAGCTTTAAGAAGTTTTGTGATTGTAAGAAAGGTAATGTGGTGATTCCCACTTGCCACACAACAATCATTGGTGTTTGATTTCTAGAATCTTCATTTGTAAATTATTTTTTAACTAAATCATGAGGTTTTCATTTTGCAGGAAAGAATTCTGAAGTGTCTTGAACTGATTAGAGATTTGCCCTTGATCCAAGCTTCCACCAATGTGGGCAACAACTTAGCACCATTGGTACCCCAAAGCCCTATTGGGGTGCTGGATGCTGCATGCTTTATCTCTACGAGTGATGAATTAGCAGTTGGATTATCTCCATATTCTCCGCTTGATATTCCAAATTCCAAGAGGATGAAATCTTCTGACCCTCTTGATGGGACTTTCAAGTCATGAAATTTTAGTTTATCCCTTTCACCAAAGTTCATTTTGTTTGGTTGAATAAGAGGTTAGTGTGGTCTTGTAGGCAGTTGGTAACACACTCAATGAGAGTGCGATGAATAAGACAGAAATTTAAGCAATTTCATGCTTAAAGCAGGAAAAGTAGGCTATGCTAGCAGGTTATAATCAATTTATAAAAACTCTTCCTATTGCTCCAGTGATGTGGATGACAGGAAATTTTGATGAAACATTGTGTTGCTAGGCAAAATTTGTCAAGTGACAAGAATTTAGTATTTGGACAGAATAGATTTTTCTTTAAATGTCCAAACTTTTCATTGTTCCGGGAATAGAATGAAATACAGATTGGATTTTATTTTAGTTTGTGTTATTTACAAATATTATCCTGTTTTGTTTGCTCTGTGAAAGTTCTTGTGTTGGGCATGAACAAATGAGTAAAGAGCGTATATTAGTAATATTTTTAATTAAGTTGATTTGTGCATGCATATTTTAGTTTGAGGTAATATGGTAAATGTGGTTTGAACAGTTGGTTATGGTGGGTCGTTGTCAGTCAGTATTTGCGACCAAGATTTACTAAGGAAGCGAGAATTTGTCTTTGTTGGAATTTCGGGATTGGAGACAGATGGCGATATAAAACAGTAGGCCCACTAGCTTTTGTTTTATTTACCCACCTGTCAAAAACTATTAATTTCGCACATTAATGGTAGATTTTGTCTTAGAAGTATTTAGAAAGATATAATTTTTGCAAGTTTTTTTCTTTTTAATTTACAAAACTAATTATCTGAGGTCTAAGACCCACTAAGAGTTTTGAGTTAGAAATATTTAACAATAGATTATACTTTGTTGGTGGGTCTTGGGATTTTATTAAAAAAAGTTAGATTTGGACCTTTTTAATAATTTAATTAAAAACAATATATTTTAGGTTTAAAAAATGCTAAACATGACCAACATTTTTATACAATAACTTGATATACTTATATATAATACATAATTATTTAAATTATATATAATTACTAATATTAATAATAAACTTTTTTTTATTGAAAAACTAATGTAATTCTAAGTTTATAAGGATTGAAAATTCTGATTTAGATTGAGTGGTCTATTGTTATATTCTTATTTATAACGGATACAAAATTTATTAATTTACTCAATAAAAAATTTATAATTATAGAGCTTTAAGAGAAGAAAAACGAAAGATTACAAGAATAAAAATAAATTGAAATAAAAAACAAAATGTAAGTTGAACAAGAACTACGTACAACTTTACTTATGATTTATGTATAAATTATTCTTAATATAATTTTAAGATAATTATAATAAAAATTAACGAATTCATTATATATCATAATTTGTAACTCAATAAAATTTATTTTTACTACTGTTAACGAAATCTTCCAATTATATTTCTTTTTAATTTATAAAACTTAAATTTACATTCATGTAATTAGTCATCGACGTGCATAACATAGACCATTATCGTAAAGTACATGATCATAATTTTGTGGATATACCTATTTATGGTTTTAATTATTATTTACGGGTGAAAACATGTCTAAAATATAAGAAGAAATGGTTAATTTGTATTTTAAAATTTTTAAAACCTTTTACAAAATTCCATACAATAGATATGAATAAACGAAGTTTAAACTTGAACAAATACATCATCAATCAATTTTGCCAAAAGTGGTGAGTAATTGTCGGATATAAATTAAGTTAACAAATGTATTTAAGATACTTTTTCTAAGATCATTTTCGTAAATTTCTTTTCTCAAGATTGGTTACAAAACGTAACATAATTTTTCTATTGTTTCATTTGATAATCTTGGACTCACTACATATAGTTCTTTATGTATTTGAAGGGTTTAGGTCATGACCTCTATAGGGAAGTTGAGCCTGGAGCCACTGAAGCTGAGCCAGACATGAGTGCCGAAATTTATGTATTTAAAAGACTCTACATAGAGTTAGGCACTCCACTCCTTCTAGGAGCCAAGCTTCGTTTGAAAGTCAAACTCCATTTAAGAGTCTGACTCCATCGGAGTCAGAAAAATATAGGCTTGGGATGGCAGCTAGGGTTTGTTTTTCTCCTCTTTGTAGATCCATCTTCCTCCATTGTTCATCATTTTCATTGTGGTTAGGGTTAGATGTAATCAATATTGGATTTATATATATGTCTTTCATTTCAATGTCAGTATTTTGATTTTGTGCTTAATATTGTTGTGTTTATTCATAACTTGATACTTGATTTTTAAGGTATTAGAAAATATCATTCATAATCAGGATCTAAATTTAAATACCAAATAAAAACTTGTATTTACGAATAGAGCATGATTCATTTGTTATCTTAAGATCCTTGTGGCAAAAGCATGTCTTTTTTTATATAATTGATCAAGGAATTGATGGTTAATAGGAAATCTTAGACTCATTCATCTAAGGAATTAGGGTTTTAGTTTATTGTGGGTTGACTTTGAGATTAATTTGGAAAGAATATATTGTTTTTATGCATGGGAGGAAGGTTTAGTGAAGTTTAACCCTAACAATTGCATTCCATATTATCTCCAATCGTTTCCTACAATCCAAGGGCTCACTAAAAACACCAAAGATATTTTAATTATTTTTGTATATTTTTATTTTCTTGTTTATCAATTTAAATATTAAAAATAATTTGTAGTCTAAATTTCTTATCAATTGAATTTATTGTCATATATTGAACAAGTTCCTTGGAAAATAATGATATATTTATTATTTGCTACATAAACAACTGGTGCACTTGTCATTAGAAGCGAAAAATGCTTACAAAACTTCAAAATCCTATCAAATGAGAGGTTGACATGTTGCACACATGAGTAAGGCATTGATTTCCATGTCATATCCTAGCTTGTCATGCAAGTTATGTTATTTACCTTAGTTTAGCATCCAAACTTCATTTTAAACCCTAGCTTGGCATCTAAACCTATCTTTTGGACGTCCTAGGGTTGCACTAAGCTATTTTATTTGAAACCTAATCTATTCATGGCCAAAATATAAGGCCCAAAATCCTATTGTACTTAGCCTAGAATACAAGGTCTAGAATACAAGGCCCAAATAAATTCCTAAACTACTCTATACAACTTTTACAAATAAAGTCTTGTATTATTGATGCTCAAAAAACTTTAGAATGATCTCTTCAAAGTTGAACTTGGGCCTAAAAGTCTATTTGGAGACCCAAACAAGCCTAGATAGGCCCAAACTTCTGTTAAGCTCCTGATTAAGACTCTATCTTTGTGACCTCTTTATTCTTATTTGTAGTCTTGGAGATGATTCTCCATTATTAAAGGATTGCAAAAGAGCTTTAACGATATGGTCGTCAATCTTCTTCATCAGTGAGGTCTTCTTCATAAGGAGTCATGAGAAGAAAAAAAGTCATTAAATCCTTTGGAGTTGTTGTAAGGTAAATAAAATAACTTAGAGACACATTTAATGCTTTTTACTTAACATTAACTACATATATCTTCTTTAAACAGCACTCTAATACATGACATCACTTATCAGATCTCAGTTAGATTTTTTTTTTCAAAACATATAAAAACAAGGATCATATGTGGATGAAAGTCTTTGTAGAGCCGACCTATGACACATCAGAGGAGTTGTTCACGTGGAATAATTGTATGTATGTTCTTCAAGAGTGGTTTAGTCTTTCTAGGAGAGTAGTGAAGTAGGGTTGGATGCTTGGGGTAGGGTTTTGACATGTATAATTTATGGGACAAAGATGAATCTTTGTTAAACCAAGAGTATAACTATGCATTTAAGTGTGAGTCTAAGTCCCACATTGGGTAGGAATGAGAGAGTTAAGCAACATATAAGAAAGAAGATCCACAAACCCAACGACTTAAGGTTTTGGGTTGAAGGTGGTGTCATTCCCTTATATGGGTTGGCTCATTTCTCATTCTTGTTGATCTCCCCGGTGTTTCCCCCTCAGATTCTCCCAACAAGTGGTATCAGAGCCATTGGTTTACGGCTTGGGCGAGTACAATTTGACCCTGTATTGAAAGTCTTCCTGACAGAGGTTTCAGGCAAGCGTGTCCCGTATAAGTGTGTGAACGGCGGTACAAGTGAGGGGTCTTGAGTAATGTACTCGGGTTTGAGAATGCTTCTGCTTAAGGGTGAGTGTATCAATATGGAGGAGGGAATCTCACTTGAGGAGGAGATTGTTAGGTATTCAAGTGTGATTCTAAGTCCCACATTGGATAGGAATGAGAAAGTTGAGCAATATATAAGAAAGAAGACCCACAAAACCAATGCCTTAAGGTTTTGGGTTGAAAGTGGTGTCACTCTCTTATATGGGTTGGCTCTTATCTCATTCTTGTTGATCTCCCCGGTGTTTTCCCCTCGGATTCTCCCAACAAGTGGTATCAGAGCTGATGGTTTGCGGCTTGGGTGACCCTGTATCGAAAATCTTCCTGATGGAGATTTCAGACAAGCGTGTCCCGTATAAGTGTGTAAACGGCGATACAAGTAAGGGGTTGGTTGCTTCCGCTCGAGGGGGAGTGTATAAATGTGAAGGAGGAACTCTCACTTGAGGAAGAGATTGTTAGGTATTCAAGTGTGACTCTAAGTCCCACATTAGGTAGGAATGAGAAAGTTGAGCAATATATAAGAAAGAAGACTCACAAACCTAATGCTTTAAGGTTTTGGGTTGAAGGTGGTGTCATTCTCTTATATAGGTTGACTCTTATCTCATTCTTGTTGATCTTTCCGGTGTTTCCCTCTCATATTTTCCCAACAAGATCATTGTAAGAGTATTTTATGTCTATGTTTAGTCTTCTTGTGAGACTAGTGAATTTGGGAGTTTAAGTTTGATTAAGCAAAATTGAAAATGTAAGTGAAGTTATTTTATTTGTGATAGCAATTAGTGTAGAAAATTTGAATTGTTAAAAGGGAGTTGGTCACAATGATATATTTTGTACAAGAATGTTATTTTGATGAGATAGTTTTGATATTAACTGTGACTTTTTGTGTTGAAGGTTATTAGAAAGTATTAATTTATGTTGTGAATAGAATTGTGGAAATTATTAATCAAATTAATTGGATCAAGTTTGAAATTGATTTGGATTTTAGTTTAAGTTTTTTGATATATATATATATATATATATATATATATTGATTTAAATATATAATAAGTTTAGTGTAAATATTTTTTTTTATATTAGATTGATGTAATTAGATAGATATTTATTATTTTGGAACTTGTTTAACATATGAAAATATAAGTGTTGAAGTTGTTTTACTTATTTGGTCACTATTAGCAACTATTTCATTTAGTAGCTAAATATTGGTTTCTAAATAACATTTTTCTTGTGGTGAAAATTTAGACTAGGAGTTTGAGTTAGTCACGGGTTAATTTTCACTAAAACAACAAAATTTTTGCTCAAGCAATAGAAATTTCCTTGGTTTTAAAGGTATAATTAATTCCTTAATTGGACGAGTATGAGGTTTATATGTATATATGTGTAATGTAGTAGGAAATGACATATATTATGAGTTGTGAATAATAACTTGTAAATTGTAAATATGTTTGAATTCATGTAGCTGATTATATGTAAAATTTGAAATATTATTTTATATGGTGAATTTGATGTGACATAGTATGCATGGATATTTCCATAGAGGAAATAGGAAATACTATGTTGAAATGTTTAGGTTGTGTATTGAATTTAAGATTTTGTCTAGAAATTCTATATCTAGGATTCACATAGAGAAAAATATTAGGTGGTGAGAATTGAAGGAGGTTTATATGACCTGGTTTGTGATGTGAAAAATAAGTGTTTAAGTCTAATTTAATGCACCTGTGTTTTTTTTTTTTTAAGTAGAGGAGTAAAGTGTTCGGGATATTAATATCTTTGAATTATAACCTAAGATATAGCCAATGAACTTAAGAGTTAGACACTCAATTATAATAAATTTTAATATGTGCTTGATAAATTAATTGAATGTGCTTGTGATATTTTTTTTAAACAATACCTTATCTTGTTTTGTATTGTGTTATATGAGAGTAGACATATTTCAAGAAAAAAAATCTCATATCATAGATAAGTTAAAAGAGGAGAAAAAAAAATCCTTATTTATTTTAT
>Ga0099824_1001855_pt1 | contig 30495 bp, 15 predicted proteins | sample SiratrowhiteBW_FD_76837 | JGI IMG/M metagenome (GOLD analysis project Ga0099824, IMG submission 76837) | Root nodule microbial communities of legume samples collected from California, USA - Siratro white BW | ecosystem: Host-associated > Plants > Roots > Nodule | place: USA: California... | reverse complement strand
TGTCCTTTTTTTTTGTTTTGTTGGCTTTTGTTTTATTATAAACTCACAAAACAAAAAAAAAAATGTTCCTTTTCTTGTTTTTTTTTTTTTTTTTTTTTTAATAAACTTGAAGTGTGAGTACTAATTTCTGATATGTACTTGTTTATTCTGCTGAGGCTGAAAAGAAAAGTACATGCTTGATTAATAACTTTTTTCAATGAAAAAAAAAAACTATTTATAGTGGGATGCAAATTTGAACCAGATCCTGATTTTTTTTTTCAGTTCTTTTAAGCAAAATGGATTTTTTTTTTAAACTTTAATAGAAACTTTTTAATTAGCCTGCTTCTAGAAAAGCATCTGAAAACCTTTAGCATTTTTGTTTTTGGATTGTTTTGAATTCAAAAAGGGGGTGTAAAATTTTCAGGACTTGACATAGTTTTGGATATACAGCGTGATGACTAGTGGTGCCAAGAAACACCCTCAGTTCTTCAAGATCTTCCTTCCAGAGCAACATTCTGACATAATGGTATCATTTTCTTGATTACACTTTCTGCAACCTGGGCTTACATGAAGACATATATTGTTATAATACATTGTATGAATAATTAAGTTTACTGAAAATAATGTGAGATGTTGTAACAAATTTACTGAAAATATTATGAGATGTTGTAAAAAAATTTACTGAGAATATTATGAGATGTTGTAACCTAGGCTTACAACGCAGTTTTTTTATTTTAAAGTATTATCTGCTCAGTTACTCATGAGAGGCTTTCTCTCTCTCAAATTGCAGCATATTATACAAAAAAATTGATTTTTGTGTAAATAATACAGGAATATCATTAATGGAAATAGGTAAGAAATTATTTATATATTTTTTATTTATATTTGATTTATTGTTGTTGAATATATATATTTGCAGTCATTGCATTTTGCTGTATATATGTATGTAGTTTGTGGTAATCTGGTTTCAAGCCTAGCCTAGTGTGTTTTGTGATAACTTGCAGAAACTTCCAAAGGAGTTTTTGAAGCATCTGAATGAAGACTTGTCGAGTAATGCGGTTCTTATTGGCCCTTCTTCTGGTAGCCAGTGGCAAGTAAGTGTTCTGAAGAAAGGGAATGACACATATATGCAAAATGGTTGGCCACAATTTGTGACAGACAACTCAGTAGTGCTTAATGAGTTCTTGCTTTTTACATATCATGGAGATAACTGCTTCCATGTTCAAATTTTTGGTATGAATGGATTGGAGAGGTTATGCCTCAAAGAAACAAGTCAAGAACAAGAACAAACTGCCATCCCAAAGAAGAGTACACAAACTTTTGCAAGTTCATTCCCCCATAAGTCCATGTCTTGTGAAAAAGGCAAGTATGTTTTCTCAAACATACACACACACATATGTTAATTACAATATCTTACAAATTTTATTTGTCCAAATGTTTTGAAAGGAATAATATCTCATTACTTAAGCTTTTGTTTGATGTTTGTAAATAGATATGGCTTTCAGCACTGGATGTGAGACAAAGGAAACAAGACAAAAACAAACTTCCACCCCAAGTTTGGCAAGAACAAAGAAGAATAAAGAAAGAAAGTTTTCTCCAAGTGCATCACACCTCCATGAATCCAAGTCTTGTCAACAAGGTAAATATGATGTCTAAACATACTCATAAATGTGGTTACAAACTCAGAAAGTGATAAATCTGATTTGACCAAATGGTTTTGAAAGGGAGAACATGCAAACAACATTATATATATTATGGCTTTGTATTCCCCCTAACCCCTCAAACATGACTCATTTCTTAAGTATTTGCTTTGTGTAACAGATTTGCCCTTCACCAACAAAGCCTCTCTTCCGAAGGACTTCCCAACTCCTCAGGATTCAAGTGAAATTGAAAGTTTGGAAGCATGGAATTTGGCAGAGTCCTTTACCTCTTGCAATCCTCATTGGAAGCACCTCATGACAAAATCTAACGTGGAAGATCGTTGCATATTGGTAATAAATATGAATCTATTTTCTGAACTAGTGTGTCACTATAGAGTTGGGTGACATGCTTATTTTACATGTTAAAATTTTAAACACAAACCCAAATGAGTTTTCATGGTTCAAAATTAGTTGAGGTTGTTTATATCTACCTAAGATAGATTCATTTAGAACACATAATGTGATATGAATTGTTGGTAATCATGCTTGCAGCCTATTGCTACTGAGTTTGCTAGAAAGTATATTTCTGAAGCAGTGAAACAGATCCATATTGGAAACTCGGAAGGAACATTTTGGGAAGTGCAAGTGAATTGTTTCAAAAATCAAACTAGAAGATATGCTAATTTAACCAAAGGATGGGTAAATTTCGTTCGTGATAACAAGCTCATGAGAGGTGACACTTGCATATTTGAACTTGAAGAAGACTTCCATCTGAGGGTTCACATATTCAGAACCAGATGTGCACCAAGTTAAATCTTAGCTTTATTAGAAATATCTAATATTGCATTGGATTATCTCCAACTTATCCTTATTATAATTATGTGAAACTTCTTCCTTTTTCATTACGGTATTCATGATGGACTCATAGTAGTTTTATTATCTCTCAATCTTATCGCTAGTATATATCTTCTTCTTTTCTTAATCAAAGTTGCTTCGTACAGATTGCAATCCTAACCACTACAACCTGTAAACTATCATTGATTATTCATAAGCAGTCAAGTTTTTTTTATATGAACAAAAACTTTATTTCACGTTTGCATATGGAACTTTAAAGTTGCTCTTAACATGTTAAAATTGAAATCAAAACCTCGTTATTTTTTCTTAGTGAAATGTGTTATACATAACACACTCGTAATCGATTTAGATTCCTTCATACTGTTGAACACGAAATGATCATTATTCAATATAGTTAATGAATCTAACAATCTTTATTTGATAAAAATTAAAATGTCTTTTTCATCAACATTTATCTCTCATAATCTTAAGAGTATTTAGGTTTCAAATGCAGAATAATATCATACCAAGTGGACTCACCTTCAAAAGATAATTTTAGTTAAAAGAAAATCCAACATCCTTAAAAATTGGTGACTTCTACTCGTTTTGGATTTGTGTTTGGACTCCAAATCTGCTAATCTGGTTATGGTCATTGCCTATAAAATGTTGTCTATTATACACTACACTTGATTTCAACTCCTAATTGATATGATTATATAAGTTTTAGGATCCTCCTTTGTCACAAACTCAAAGAGTGAGATATCTCTCATCTTTCTCATGCATGTGCATTTTTTCCTGTGCATGCAAATTGCCATTAATTATGGAGATTTTTTTTGAGCAAATCTCAGACTATTGGGAGAATCGTATCTCAAAAACAGGAAAAGATAAATCGTGGAGTGTGAGAACTTTACCAATTTACCAAACAAGGAATTACCTATAAATGTCATCCTTTATCATGTATTTTTTTTTGCCTAAATATGAGACATTAGGAAAAGTTACAAATGGATCCTTGTTATCTTCAATTTTCGTGGTCCCCCATCAGTTTTCCTCATGCTGACACGTGTAACAAAGTTGCACTTCCTAACACTGCAATCTTTTTTGTTCTTTAACAAAAGATATGTCATGAAAGAACAGAATAAAGTCTTACAAAATCTTCTTTTTAATAATTCTTGATCTTTACATGTTTAGAAATCGGATAAGGACTTTCTTTTCTTGCTTTCTTCACACTTTTTTTTAATTCCTTTCACTTTTTGCATACTCTCTTGCTCAGCCTTCCTGAAAAGTTTCAGTTTCTTAAACAGTAAATTCTGTAAAAATTTAAGTGATTGGCTTAAGCAGAAACGAGCTGTGGTTTTGATAAAAGAAACGGCAAAAGGTAATAAACAATTAATGTTTGTTTAAAACTTTATTAGAATGCTAAAAAAATTGGTCTTTACAGACGTTGAAAACATTGATTAATTAAGGTTTTGAAACAACACATATATTAAGAAGCAACATACATGTGGCCAAAAAATTCATCTCTCACTTTTTATATATAAAACAAAACAAAAAAGTGTTAAGTTTTGAAGAAAAAATAAAACGTTAATTGGTCTTAAGAAAAATTTATAACTCGTTAGTTTCAAATTAAATAGGAAAAAGGAAAAAAAAAGGTAATGAGTATAAACTAATCCCATGTTCAATAAACAGAAGTAATCTAAATTCTTATTATTTTCTTACTAATATTTTGGAGCTTATAGATATATACATAATTTGTTTTGCATAGCTTTTTATACCTGAATTATATATATATATTATTTTTTTTATTTGTTTCTTGGCACAGATATCAGGAGAATGAAATTATGAAGTGGTGTATTAGTCTCTGCCTACAAGAACAGTTTCCCTTGTGGCACTCACAGCACGTTACAGAGAACAACTCACACAAATGGTGACCGAAAATTGAATGTGGTTGGAAAATAGTGCGCACTGTTTCCATTGATGACATATGTTGGGCAGAGAAGGCATTGTCGTTTTATTTTTTTTATAGGGAGAGCTATAAATGGAGCTGCCGTGGCTCTGTGTTTGTTTCCACAACTGGTAACTAAGAATCAAAGGGACCAAACGCAACAACACTTGAAAATAACACCCCCTGTTTCAATTTCCTAACTTGAAAGCTAAACAAAACAAACGGGGTTTTACAAGAAAGTAACGTGCCAAACCTAAACTGGGAAAAAAATCAAAGCTTGGACTTTCAGTTTGAGGTGGTGGTGAGTCACCGAGTCCTCACTCGTTAGCTTTTTAATATGATTTTTTTTCATATATGTCAAGTTGGTTTTTTTTTTTTTGTTATTTTAAGGTTTTAAAAAACCATTTTTTGACTCAAAAAGCAGAGAAGAGTGGGGACTGGAGAATAGGGAGTGATGTCGAAGTGGATCTGAAAGCTGAAAAATTTCAGTAGGTAGAGCCCAAAGCTTTCATCTTTGAATCAAAGGGTCATCAAATGCTTTAGCGTTTTTCTGTCTTCCGATACACTCAGAAAATGACGCACCCTTCTTTCTACAAGCTTCTTCTCCCCTCCACTCTCCAACCCAACCAACTGGTACCTAAATTTTCTCTCATTTTTTCCCACCTTTTTTTGTAGATTTTTTTCTTGCTTTTTGGAGCGGCTATTGTTATTTATTGGGTGTGTGAGGAATTTGAGTGAAAGTGAAAGGGGTAAATAATGATTCTGGGTTATGCCTTTTCTTCACACCCACCACTCCCAGCTCCCAAACTTGGTCAGCTCTTTAATCAAGTTTGTTTTTTTTTTATTCCATCTGGAGTGTGAGTACCAAATCCTATCCCTGCTTATTTGTTCTGGTAGGGTTGGGAGGAAAAGTGCATGTTGGTCTAATCAGTATTTTTAGTTAAAATAAAGAACTATTACAAGTGGAATTATGAGTTCTGAACCTAAATTTCTGGGTTTGTCATGTTTATTTCATGATTAGCTTGCTTTCAATTTTTTACTGCAGAAGACTGGTTGAGTGATTGTAAAGAAAAATCAGAAAATTTCTTTCGGGACTTTAGAAGACACTTCTTTGTGTTGGCTCACTCGAAATTAGTGTAGAAATTGAAGTCAATAAAGTGTGATTGGTTAAGTTTATGTCTTTTTTCCACCAGTGTTCTCACTTGTAAGCTTTTCAGTTTTGTCCACGTTCCTATGTGAAAAACACCCAATAAAATTGCCAGACCTTTTGCTTTCTTGAAATTAGTCTCTGTTGGTCGACCAGGGGTTCTTTAGCAGAAGAAATAAGCTCTAGCTTGGGAAATTATGAGAAATCACATGTTTAATATATATATATATATATATATATATATTATGTATGTATATATAAGTGAATAAGATGCTTCGAATTAGACATCTCTTTTTACTGAGCACTGCCAATTTGTTTTGTCACGGTTTCTAGTAAATACGAAACAGTAATTATGCATTTGATCAGTGTTTTTCACCGTATACACTCAAATTGATCTTAAAATACTTATGCTGTGTTACTTAGGTAGAGATTTATAAGTATCACTCAACTTACATTGGAACTGATAGAGGAAGCATTTGAACTTGAGTCCAACTATGTGTCTTCCTACCATTTTCATTAGATAAGTTTGGTTCTTAGAGCTTAGAACATCATTGAGGTCTTGTATTACAAAAAATTACCAATATTTGGAATCAATTTTGATTTATGAATTGCAGAGGCTTCCAGATGGTTTTATGAGGAAATATGGGGGTGAACTTTCTCCAATTGTTACCCTCTCTGTTCCTGATGGTAGTGTCTGGCGTGTAGGATTGAAAAAGGCAGACAACAAGTATTGGTTCCTTGACGGTTGGCAAGAGTTTAGTCAGCACTATTCCATTGGGGTTGGATACTTGTTGGTTTTCAGATATGAAGGAAAGTCATCTTTCAATGTTCATGTTTTTAACTTGGCTACTTCAGAGATAAACTATCAATCAGCCAGGCGATGTAGTAATGAAGGGCCTCACCTTGCAAATCTACTTGAATTTTTTGAACAAATGCATGATGAAGATTCTATTGAAATCTTGGATTCATCAACTTCCCATCTTACTCCCAGTTCATTGCAAAATAAGGTTCTTGCTGGATCAGTAGATAAAATGTCTCATGGAAAGAGTTATACACCTCCAGCATTGCAGAATCTGTTCAACGGATCAAAACTTAATAGCGTAAACTGGGGAGAGGGTGGTGATGCGCATTGTTCAAAAAGTGCCAATTCACTGGATAATCGGTTCACAAGAGACATAGGAGTTCAGTTTAATGCAGTCGAGTTTAAAAGATCTACTGAAGAGTTGAAATTACGTGCTTCCATGGAGGAAAGGTTGAAAAAGGCTGCAAGAAAGAAGCGGAAATCAGGTCCTAGTAGTCCCTTTTAACTGGTTTTTCTTTCTGTGATCTGTTTATATAAAAATTGAATTTTAAGATCAATACAATTTGTGAAAGTGCAGATGGACAGGAAGCCTCTGCTGAACAAGAAGATGAAGTTGAAATGCGCTTTAGATTTTATGAAAGTGCTTCTGCAAGAAAAAGAACTGTGACAGCAGAAGAAAGAGAGAGGGCCATCAATGCAGCAAAAGCATTTGAACCACCTAATCCTTTCTGCCGGGTTGTCCTAAGGCCCTCCTATCTATACAGAGGATGCATAATGGTGAGCCTTGAATTTGACACCATACATATAACTTTTCATTCTTCTTATTAGCTGATCTTGTATACTAAAAAGTGTTTTTTTGCAGTATCTGCCATCCTGTTTTGCAGAAAAACATTTGAATGGAGTCTCAGGGTTTATCAAACTTCAGATCTCTAATGGGAGACAGTGGCCAGTTCGGTGCCTTTATAGGGGAGGTAGAGCCAAGTTAAGCCAGGGGTGGTTTGAGTTTTCATTAGAGAACAATTTAGGAGAAGGTGATGTGTGTGTGTTTGAGCTTCTTAGAATGAAAGAGGTAGTGCTGCAAGTTACCATCTTTCGCATTACTGAGGATTTGGGATTGTTGAGCCCTCCTCCTTTGCTGCAGCAGAATCAAAACATGAGCTCAGCTAAACTGCTGAACAATCCCTTGCAGCAACACCTTACTTCAACTAAAATGATTAGAAATTAGCAGCAGGTTAGAGCTCAACTGTATCAAATAATCCCTTGCTTATGTGTGGAACTTAGATGCACTTTTTTGTCCAACATTTCAGGGTGACTTGAGTGGAACATAGTAATTATAGTTTTGATACTTTTGACTTGGGTTGTAAATAGATTGTTCAATCTAACTGATCAGAAACCGAGTCAATGTTTGTCCAATTACTGTTTATCTTTGTTATTCTTTTCTTCTCAGTTTGAAGTTAAATTATATAACTTTGTTCACTATTTTTGTTGATTGCTGTAAGTTGTGTCAAATAGTTGACATGGATGGATGGATGGATATACCAGGCCACATGATAATATAGATTTTTTACTTTCTATTTTCCATCACAAAATTAGATTACTGTAAATATAATCATTAAAGGTGAATGACCCTCTGCAATGTTGAAAAACATGATTGTTCATGTTGGAATGAGAGCATATATTTTGAATTATAAATACCATTGGAATAATGTATCTTACTAATGGTTCATAAGAGTAGAAATTTTATCCTTTGGGATGCAATTGTAATTCATTTTCTGAGTTGTTTTGGCACTCTAAAGTCTTTTTTTTTTTTTTCTAAAATCAATGATATGCAAAATTAACAACTTTTACTATAATTGTTATAAATACTAGAAATACTAGTGAACTCAGAAGTGGAACCCATAAATTCAGCCTAATATAAAATATACTATAGCACAGTGCCATTGCATAATTAAGGATGTGTTTGGTAAGAAAGAAAAAAGATGGATGCACTTTTTTTTTAAAGTGTTTTTAAATTGGTTTCTTTTAGTCATTGTATTATACCTGAGGGTAGACCTTCTCTTGCTCTTGTTAAAAGTATTTTTTATATATAAATTTATACGGCAAAATTCTTTTATATAACTTTTTAGATTTATATTTGTAATTAGTTTATAAATTTATTTTAACTAATGAAAAAATAGTCTTTTATTTTTAAGAAGTTTATCCAAATAGACTTTACTTTTCGGACCACTAGTATTTCTAAGAGATCTGCCTACTTTTTTTTTTTTTACTTTAAATAAATATATTTCACGGGCTTATATAACGTCCTTTAGAAGTTCCAAGAATGAAACTTTAGCCTATTTGTAATTGTTCTAACATTAAACTAAATTATGACTCCAAAATGTACCAGTGGACTCCAGAAATTATAATTTTAGAATATAAATAATGTTTTTTATAAGTCTGATTTTGGAATACACTCTTCAAAAATTAGACCCGAAAGGAATTTTTTACATGGAATTTAAATTTTGAAACACAAACTAACAGAGTAAAAAAAAGATTCACATTTCCAATGATATTAGGGAGTATTTTTTTTTTTTTAAAAAAAAGAAGAAATGGATACGGTGTTTAGAAAATTCACAACATCATCTTTCTTTGGCCAAAGTGGTAAAAAATTATATACATTACTGTGTTTCTGGCTATGTGATGGGTTGCTTAATTTTCTTGCTAACCTTTCACAGCATGCACTAATTTATTAACTTACTTTACAACTTGATAATTTGCTATAATTTTTCAGTGAGGTGAAGATCAGTTGCTATTTACTTTTGGCATTGTTTCAGCTAAATTCATTGATACCATTTCTATATACATGTGTAAAAAATACAATAAAAAAGTGGTTTTAATCTCTTAATAACTACAAATAGTTCTTATTTAAGTTTGAGGAAATTGGACAGAATAAATCTTGTTTAAAGTTATGGATTAGGCTAGGTATTGGAAGAATAATAGGCAAACCAAATCTTAATTTCATTTACCAAAATATGGTTTTTTTATAAAAAAAATTACTAAAATATGGTTAACTAGTGGCTGTCCCTCTAATTTCTGTAATACAAAAAATAATATTAATTTGTGAAATAAAAATCAGACTTAATAATTGCAATTATATTAATTACAGCTTACAGGGTCAATATTGTCCATAGTCATACCTTATTCATATAATAGAAAAACAACTGGGAGATGCTTGTTGTGGTTAAAGTGTATAGCATTTTGTACTTATCATCATAAATATTTAGATGGACCACACAGGTTAATTACCATAATTTGCACTGAACTGAAATAATTGGTGCAGCAGTACTGGACATGCACCATGCACCATGCATGCACTGTCCTATGACATGTTTTCACAATCATTTTCCTGGAAAAGAAAAGAATCACAATAATCATGAGAGGCCATCAGACACTTAAACAGAAGTTTCTTAGAGTATGAGAAAAACAAAAATAAATTTACCATCCATTGCATTAATTTGTTGTGATAAGAATCAGATCACAGAAAACCAATATCTTCATTCCAAAATCTTATCTTGAAGTTGAGAAGCCTGCACACAAATCCACAACCATAACTTAACCATTCTAGCTCTCCCTTCAGTCTTTCAAAGCACACCACTCAGAAAACAAACAGATCCAAGAGATAAGTGCTTCTGCTATATATGTGTGGTGGTTCAAAACACTAGGGCATGTGCATAGTTGCTTCAGCAATAACATCTCCTGCATAATCAAGGTGTAACAACTCCAAATCCTGTACCTGCTCCAATTTTCATCGATTAATCAAGATTAACTATCATTTGTGTTAGTTGAGGTGACTGAGTCATATACTGGTATGATTTCTCGCTACCATTTGTATGTCTCTGATTTAGGGTTTGTGGTATGACTTCTGGTTGTAAACGTAACAAAGCTTCACACAAAAAAGTCTAAAACTAAACCTTCTGGTTTTTCTGACACCCTTTTCTCAAAAAGCACCTATTGAATGAGATTTAATTTAAAAACTTTTAGAACAAGTGTAAAGCTTGATTTTTTTTTTCTCTTTTCATCATTCGCGAAAACTTTTATCTCGAAAGTGATGACATTTTAAACTTTCATCTTAAAAGACTGAAAAGGGTTGTGATTGGTTGGGAAAAACTAGTATTCAACACTCTTTTGCTCTTGAGAAAGAAGAGAAAATCTTGTTTACACTTTGAGTGTTTTAAATGCCTGATTCAACTGTGTTTTTTTTGTGCCATGTTTGTTCCATTGTGTTTTTTTTAGGTTAAGACCTTAGCTTGCTTTTGTTTCACAACTATTAACTTTCTCACACACTTTAGTATCTGTTACTCGCTACCTGCTACCATGAATGACTCATTTGTCTGTGAGTTTATCCTCAGTTTTCATATGGCTTTAATTAAAACATTGCTAATTTTTTTTGTTTGGTTAAGGAACAGCAGTTTTCTACTGCCATGCATGTTTGTGTACAAATTATTTTTGAGAGAAAAAAAAAAAAAAAACATTTTTTATTATATGTAAGTTCTTCTTTATCAAAAGTTCATCTATGGAAATAAAAAAGGGAAGAGCTTCTTTAAACCAGTGTGTGATTTAACTTGTGCTCTAACATTAAACTCAGCAACACAACCTTGGTAGCTGAAAGATGAACAGCTGTAATTGTTTTTATAGAAAATAGATTATGAATCTTTTGTGCAGTGTGTTTAACCTTTTTCTATTCCTTTTGATGTTTAATAAGAAAAATCGAGTTAAACATTATAAGGTAGACACATGACTTTGATAAAGAGAGAAAGGTATTTCTTTTAAAGGAAAACAAATGAGCCAAACATAATTAATATAGAACTTTTGAAAGTAAAAGTATTTTTTAATAATGAAAATCCAAAAAAAATAAATAAATAGAGGTTATGTATAGTTCAATTGAATTGAAAGAATTTTATTTTTAAAAAGAGAAACCCAAGAAAAAGCTAAGCTGAACAATGTCTAAGATACGGAAAAATTTAATGTTATTATAGCATTATAATATTATTTGGTAAAATTTTTAGAGAATTTATTCCTTTCTTTGTTCACTTGTAATGCAAGTGTCTTGAAAATGTATTAGAATTAAAAAAAAAATGTTGAAAGAAAACTCAATAGAGATTTGCCAATATATTTCCCAAGAGTATGGAGAATTAATTAGCATTCACAATTAAAAAAAATGTAATATTTCTGCCCAAAAAATTTAAATGATGTGAAATTTGAGATACATACATCTTATTACTTTAATATAGATATAGTTAATATTACCTGTTTCCTATTCTAAATCATATAAATATTATGTGCCTGTGCATTCAATTTATTTGGAAACTTTCATTGTTTTGAATATAAAGAGGATGCTAAATTTTCAGAACTTGACAGTAACTGTGGATAGTAAGATGAGTGGTGCAGAGAAGTACCCAGACTTCTTCAAAGTCTTCCTTCAAGATCAACACTACGAAAGAATCGTAATTTCTTCATATACTTTCTGCATTGTGTTGTTAGATTACTACTCAGAATATTGTAATACATTCTATGGATACTTAAGTTTACTCAAAATAATAAGATTTGTAACAGTTTTGATTCCAAACACTATCAAAGTATTATAATATCTCAAGTATTGATCTTACATAGCTCTGAAATTGCAGCTTATTCCAAATGCTTTTGTGAAGTTGCAAGGGTTACAGGGAAGGATCCCTGAGGATGTCGTCCTCAGGAGTCGTAGTGAGAGAGTGTGGCATGTTAAAACACGTTTTTTTGGAGACAGATTATATTTCGATGATGGGTGGAAGAATTTCCGTGAAGAAAACTGCTTAGGAAATGCAGATTTTCTAGTATTCAGATATGACGGGGTTAATGAGTTCAGGGTCACAATCCTTGAAACATCAACGCAGTGTGAGAAAACTCTGGTAAAGATGGAGGAGGAGGAGGAGGGGAATGAACCAGAGAAAGCAGCAACACAAGTGGAAACACAAGTTGAAGAGACAGTGATATCACAGGAGGAACAAGCTGAGGACTTTGACATAGAGGACGAAGAAGACAGCCAAGATCGGGACTACGATGACGACAATGACGATAGTGATTTTGATGATGAGAACACAGAGATTGAAGAAGAGAGTGAAGAAGAAAACAGTGTTGGTCCTGTTGGATACACGAGTCAACGTTATCGCAAAGCTTGCAGAAGTAAGTTTTCAACTTCATGCTCAAAACTAGTTCTTGTTTTTCCCCATGTCTATAATGTGAGTGCATGAGTCAACCTTTGATTTATCTTGTTTAGGGGACACTGCATCAAGTTCCTACCCCCAGACTGAAGACCCTTTCAAAGAGGATGAATTTGATCCAGAAATGTGCATTCAGCCAGAGAATAATTTTTTTGAAGCAAAACTCTACAGAAGTAGACCCAACGAATTGGTTAGAACTTAGAATTCTAATCTTGTTTGTTCTAGTCCTGTCCTTTTAACATGTATGTAGGTAGTGGCTTGTTAGACATTAAAGCACTTGATGAGTAAGTCAATTTGCTTTAAGTCTTTGTTCCTACCTTATACTTTCAGTTGCTAATTAAATTCCTCTTGGTTTGGTTTGTAAGCCCTTCCAATCTTTGATCCTATACCATTGTTTTCATGTTTAAAATGTTAACTGACTGATTTGTCATTTCCTGATTCTGTTTAAGCAATTTCACTTATCATGACTCAACTATTACATTTTCCTTTGTCCATCTACTGTACTTTTCACTTTTGGTTTGATTTGATTCCTTTCTATTGCAGCATATTCCAGGAATCGCCATTCAAGATTTTTCCCTTAGTTTTCCTGAGAAGATTACCCTTAAATGTTGCCAACACTGCCGGCGTAAGGTATAATTCTAATGGTTACTTATCATTTTTACAAGTATATGTTGGGGATATTTATGTGTATTAATGGGGTTGTCCTGAGAATTTGAAGTTATAGCTCTGTACTTTCATTGTCACAACAGGATATTCAAAAAAATCAGTTGCAAGACTATCATCTCAACTTGGCACAACAGACACCCATCCGAAAAAGATATTTAGAAGTGACAGGAAAAGTGTGTAGGTGGCAAGATGATAGAATATGTATCAAGGGTTGGGCTAACTTTAGTAGAAGAAACAAGATAAAAAATAATGATGTATGCATCTGTGAAGTTATATCAGGGGACGACCAAGTAGTAAGAACATTTCTGGTGCATGTTATTGGTACTAGGAGGGAATAGCCACACAATCATCTGCCAGTGATTTGGACTACCTGCCTAGTGTTAATTGCATGCTCTAAAAAATTTTAGAAAGTAATGCTTATAATTTTCTTTTGTAATGGTTTCTTCCATTTTCACTTGTAATGACTACCATATTTACCTATTCTTGTTTGCACAATCATTTAGGTTAAAATACTGTCTTGTTCTTCCTTGGACAACTATTCAATGGATAGGAATTTGGAATTTTGTTTCTTGACTTAAATTCCACTTGGTTTGTCTGCTACCAGTTGGACAAATCTGAACTTAATTATTATGCGAATTTCTGATTGGTGAACCATTTTGATGTTGGAACCAACGTTGTTCAAAGGCGTTGCAGATTTTGCTACTAATTTAATGTTGCTACCTTAAACTCTAAATCTTAAAAAAAAAAACAAATGACGAATTGAAACAGCTTTTTTAATTTATATATTGTTCCATTCTTATATTATCATAGTAAATTTTCATTATGTGACAACTTTTAATCTTTATTTCATGACCCCAACGAGACGTTGGTTTAAGGCACATCGAAAAGAATGAACCCTATTTTATCTCCAATACTGTCTTTTCTGTTTACGGTTCACTGAATCACTTACCAAAGTGTTGACTTCTACCTCCCAAACCAAATGCGACCACCCCAAAAAAAGCATGACATATTTCAAAGCAAAATTAATAAAGTAAAGAACACGAGAGTCACTTGTTCAACAGGAAAACTAAGTAGCAGCTATATAACTCAGTAAACAGGAGGTATTATGAAATCTAACTATTACAACGATATGTTTCAAGGCCAGATACATGGTGACATATCAAACTTCAAACAAATTGAATGACAAAATTTTTGGTTCCCTATTCCCTTCTGAAGAGCAAATAATTGCAGCATTCTTGCTGCAATATAAATCTATCATCTTATATTCTTTTCTCCCTTTTCCATCAAAAATACCAACTCCTATCTGCAAATCAATATATGCCGTGAGAAACCTACTACGCACTCCACATGTCAGGACATCTGCAAGACAAAGTACACAGTCGGTTAAGGAGAATACAATAAAATATTTACAATTCAGTATTGAATCATTAGCAATAACCAGCTCTCAAAGAACAATAACCACAATAAGTAATCTGATTACAACAACTACATTCAAGTATCCTTCAACTTTCAATTCCTTGAAATCTATAAAATGAGAATAGAACCCACAATATAAAACCAAGAGTCCCGGACCCAAAGGTACACAGCATACGCAAGTGGCCACTCATCCACACACAAAAAAGCAATAAAACGAAAGTCTATAAAACCAAAATGCATGTCCAGTAATATACACAAATCATAGTCAACCAAAACACAATATATCTCATTTGCAAAAGTGTGGGCAGGATTTACTGACCAAAAATGGAAAAATATGAAACATAAGACGTAAAGGTATTATAAAAATCAGAGTCAATACCATTAACTGACTCCTAAAACATGTGTTTTCTTTATATTCTTCATAAGAATCGAACACAGGTATCAAGAGCTTCCAACAACTAGCACTCACTCTTAACCAACAGAGTTATACGCCCTTGATCTAAAACATGCGTTAAAACACGTCTAGTTACATATTCTATGAAGAGATCCCCGGAATTTATTTCCTTGACTCTTGAAAAGAAAACACCAACAGTACATTTTAGAAAGAAATTATAAATAGGAGATAGGGCAATTTGGGATAAATAATTCTCAACAAAGGTTTCTTTACCACTAACAAGCCGTGATTGCATCAGCACAACCAATACAATGCACTCGCTTCCATGACTTGACAAGACGCTCTGCACAGATTCAGACCTGAAGTCTATCCAATATATTACAAACAAACGAACACACACTTGTTCTCACAGCTTTTATGGGTGATACTACACCACAACTGCCAAAAGTGAGCAGACCATAGAACTTCAAATTCAATCAAGTAGCCTTCCAAGAAAAGTTAAATAGACTAGAAGCAAGCTAACTCCATTTGCTATTAAGCCGCAAACCAGCGTAGCATAATTAGCACCTGAACCAACTGTTCCGCCTATCTTTTAAAGTTCACGGGCCCAGCATCCATTTACGTTAAACCCAAAGATAATCGGTCATTATACCAATCATAATTCATTGAAGTTTGTTAGCATGAACTTATTCATAAACACTCCAAATCGAAGAAAAAAAATCCTTCCAAGCTAATTTGTAAAAACTCCTTTATATTAGTTTTTCAAAATCAGACTTTTAACTGCACTAGTTTTAAGTTGTAGAGAAATTCACTTCGTTTTTGTTCTTTATTTTCTTCTCCGAAAAGTGTTTCTAGAGAAATCCCAAAACTTCACGATTCTCCAAATTTACACATAATCTCATAATATCTTTAAAAAAAGGCGCACATATGCTTTGTATTCTATGCAGTCCAATAAACTAGGTATAAAATTAAATTCGCAAGCATGACTGTAATATAGAAACAGCGTATTTTCTCCTAGAACTACACACTATTAATTCTGGCAAAGGAAGATAGATATGGATGAGAAACAGTGAGTGACCTGAAACTCAAGCAACGGTTACGGTTTGTTGTTTGGAAGGTTGGAGACCGTTGTTCCGTCGATTTTGGTCGGAATCGGCGAGGAAATCTTCGATGTTGTAGACGACGGTGATGTAGAGAGAGCAGCTAGGGCATCGAGCGATCTCTTCACCGAGCTTAAGGTCTTCCATCGTGATCTGGAAGAGGTCCCCGCAAGGGCACGGGTACGTGTAGGCCTGCAGCTCCTCGTTCCACTCCATGTCCTCGATCTCCACCTCGTCGTACGACATCGTTTCGCTCTCTCTCTCTGCGCTTTCGCCTTTTCGGAGGCTTTTCTTCTCTCTCAACCAACAAACGCAACGCCGATAGGAAGCAAAACAAAAGAGGAGGTTCCCTTTCTCTAAATTTTCAATTTAAACCCTACAATTTCGAGAATTTTCACCCCTTCAAATAAATAAATAAAGTTTGTTAACATCAATTGTTTTTCTTTATTATTTAATTTTTGCGTAACTGAATATGGGTGAAACACGAATAAGTGATTAGATGTGATTTATTTATTATTTTCTGGTAAACTAAATAAAAACTGAAGAAAAAATAAATTTAAATTTTTTATTTCATAAACTAATTCCGAAGTAATGGACTAATTGAAAATTCTAAATATTGAATAAAATATTAAATTTGTTTATTTTTTTATATTTTCTAAACATTTATGGCTTAACAATTAAAAGAAAAATTTGGGGAGAGGAAATGGAAGACAGAAAGGTATTAGTATGGTTCCATGGTGGACATGGGAAGCAGCGAGCAATGAAACGCAGTGATGCAAGGAATTCACCAACACCAACAACACCAACACCTTGCAGCACTGGTCTCCGCGGCGCTTCCCAAGGACGATTCCGACGACGACCCCTCCCCTCGCCTCGCTGCGATCCACTCCCTCCACCGCGCCATCCTCCACCCTCACAACTCCCTCCTCCTATCTCACTCCGCCACTTTCCTCGCCCAGGCCTTCTCCCAACTCCTCTCCGACAAGTAACTAACTCATTTCACTTCACTCCCTTTTTGACCTAATTTCAACATCACTTCACTCACACTAATATTCCTTTTCCAACTAACTTCGATTCTCCTGCAGATGCTACGAGGTGCGCCAGGCCGCGGTCACAGCTTACGGCGCGCTCTGCGCCGTCGTCACTTCAATCCCCGTCGCCTCCAACGGAAGACAGAACCTCCTGATGCTCGTCGACCGCTTCATTGGCTGGGCGTTGCCGTCTCTCAGCACCGTCGTCGCTGTCGATGGCACTAAGGAGCTCGCGCTCGAAGGCCTTCGCGAGTTCCTCAACGTTGGTGGAAGCGATAGGTACGCTTTGCCTATTCTGAAAGCGTGTCAGGTGCTGCTTGAGGATGAGAGAACCTCTCTGGCTCTGTTACACAGGCTTATTGGTGTTATTACTTTGATATCGTTGAAGTTTTTGAGGTGCTTTCAGCCTCATTTCCCTGACATTGTTGACTTGCTTCTCGGTTGGGCGTTGATGCCGGATTTAGCTCAATCGGATAGGCGTGTTATTTTGGATAGCTTCTTGCAGTTTCAGAAGCATTGGGTTGGCAGTCTTCCCATGTCCTTGAGATTGCTAACTAAGTTCTTGGGGGACATGGAGGTTTTGGTTCATGATGGAACTCCCGGCACGCCGCAGCAGTTTCGGCGGCTTCTTGCTCTGCTTTCTTGTTTTTCCACTATTCTTCAGTCCACTGCCTCGGGATTACTGGAGATGAACCTGCTTGAACAGATATGCGAGCCGCTTAGCGCCCTGCTGCCAAGATTGCTGCGGTGTTTGTCTATGATTGGGCAGAAATTTGGGTGGTCTGAGTGGATTGAAGATTCGTGGAAGTGTTTGACTCTTTTGGCTGAGATTTTGCAGGAGCGGTTTTCAAGCTTTTATCCTCTTGCTGTTGATATTTTGTTTCAGAGCTTGGAGTTTGGAGTGACAGTGCAGCGGCCAGGGTTTAAGAAGATTAGCTCTTTCCAAGTTCATGGGGTTTTGAAGACTAATCTTCAGTTGTTGTCGTTGCAAAAGCTTGGCCTCCTTCCATTGTCCGTGAAGAAGTTATTGAAGTTTGATGCATCGATCTCTCAGCTACGGTTGCATCCAAATCATTTGGTGACAGGGAGTTCTGCAGCTACTTATGTTTTTTTGCTTCAGCATGGGAATACAGAAGTCGTTGATGAAGCAGTCACCTCGTTGATTGAGGAACTGGAGCTGTTGAAGAGTTTAATAGGAAGCAACACTGGTCATTCAGTTGAATTTAATTGTGTTGTAGATACTAAAACATTTTCAAAAGCTGAATTATTGGCATTAATCAAGTTTGATTTGAAAGTACTACTAGCGTGTGTTTCTATGGGTGGGGACAACAGTTTGATTGGACAAAAGGACGTTGCTTCGTTGTGTCTTAGGAGGTCAGAAAAGTTGGTGTCATTTATAACAAAACAGATGAATCCTTTTGAATTACCTATCCAGGCTTTCATGGAGCTGCAGATCACCGTTATTAAGACATTGGAGCGGCTAAATTCAGTTGAGTTATTAATTAAGTGTTCTGTGAGAGAACAGAATTGTGAGAACACTTTTGTTGAGTTTCCAACTGAAAAGGAGGACAGTGATGATCAATTCAGTAATGAGCGTTTGGCTGTGATTACTGAGCATTTGGAGAAGTATAGCAAGCTCGTTGTAAAAGCCTTTCATGTTTCTTCTCCTCTGGCAATTAAATTAGTTGTTCTAGATTGGGGACAAAAGTTCTGTGAGAGTGTAATGGCTATTAGTAAGATCTCAAGCATGAGTGGTTTTCCCTATGAAGCGTGTGAGTATGCTGGTGTAATCATGAATTTAGTTTTTTCACTTTTAGGTGGTACATTTGATAGGGAACAGGAAGTGAGGTCACAAGTTGCATTAACTTTGGAGATGTTTATGCAAGCAAAACTTTTGCATCCTATGTGTTTTTATCCCTTAGCTGAAGTCATACTGGAGAAACTTGGGGATCCAACTATAGAAATACGGGATGCATATGTAAGACTTCTTGCCTATATTTTGCCTACTACTATATATACATGTGGTCTCTATGATTATGGAAGATTTAGGCCTGTTGACCCTGTGTTAGGCAACAGTTCTAAGATGCATTGGAAACAATTATTTGCCCTGAAGCAGTTGCCACTGCAACTGCACTCTCAACATCTTGTGTCAATTTTAAGTTACATTTCACAAAGATGGAAGGTACCTCTTTCTTCTTGGATACAGCGGCTCATTCATAGTTGCCAGAGTTCAAAGGATGCTATTTTAAGTCTGCCTGAAGAAACAGGAATTTTTGGTGCTAATTCTCCATGGTTGGATATACGAGTGGATGAAGACATACTTGAAAAAATCTGTTCTGTCAATAATTTAGCTGGTGCCTGGTGGGCTGTACAAGAAGCAGCTCGGTACTGTATTGCTACAAGACTGCGGACTAACCTTGGTGGCCCCACCCAAACATTTGCTGCTCTAGAACGTATGCTTTTGGACATCGCACACCTTTTGCAACTTGATAATGAGCAAAGCGATGGAAACTTAACTATGATAGGGTCTTCTGGTGCTCACTTGCTACCAATGAGATTATTGTTGGATTTTGTTGAGGCTCTAAAGAAAAATGTATATAATGCATATGAGGGGTCTGTCACTTTACCACCTGCTACTCGTCAGAGTACTTTATTTTTTCGGGCAAACAAAAAAGTATGTGAGGATTGGTTTTCTCGTATTTGTGAGCCAATGATGAATGCCGGATTGGCTGTACATTGTAATGATGCTGTTATTCAGTACTGTACACTGCGTTTGCAGGAGCTCAAGAATCTTTCTGTGTTAGCTTTGAAAGAAAAATCTAGGACTCAGGTAACTGATAACCTCCACAATATCAGAGGAAGGTATAGAGGAGATGTCTTAAAAGTTTTAAGACATGTTTCACTAGCTCTTTGCAAGAGTTCTGATCCAGATTCTTTGATTGGCCTACAAAAATGGGTTTCCGTTACATTCTCCTTACTTGGGGACGAAAACCAGTCCTTCAGTGAGGGTGGAACTGTTGGACCACTTTCTTGGATAACTGGGCTTATATATCAGGCACAAGGTGAGTATGAAAATGCTGCAGCTCACTTTACACACTTGCTACAGACTGAAGAGTCACTTAGTTCCCTTGGTTCTGATGGTATACAGTTTGTCATAGCACGCATAATTGAGAGTTATACGGCTGTATCTGATTGGAAATCTCTTGAAACCTGGCTATTAGAATTACAACTGCTTCGTGCTAAACATGCTGGTCGAAGTTATTCTGGTGCTCTGACAATGGCTGGCAATGAAGTTAATGCAATCCATGCATTAGCACGTTTTGATGAGGGTGATTATCAGGCTGCATGGTCAAGCCTTGATTTGACACCTAAAAGCAATAGTGAGCTTACCCTTGATCCAAAAATAGCCTTGCAACGGAGTGAGCAGATGCTTCTGCAATCTTTGCTCTTCCAGAAGGAGGAAAAAAGTGATAAGGTACTGCATGATCTGCAGAAAGCTAGGTCAATGTTGGAAGAACCACTTTCTGTCCTGCCACTTGATGGCTTAGCTGAAGCAACACCTCTCGCAATTCAATTGCACTGCATTTTCCTTGTAGAAGAGAATTTCAAGCTTAAAACAACTCATGAGAAGGCCAAACAACTACCATCAATACTAAGTTCTCTTGAATCACTGCCATCTTCCATTAGTAAAATCCGTCAAGATTGTAATCCATGGCTGAAAGTTCTTCGGGTTTATAAAACCATTTCTCCAAGTTCTCCAGTTACTCTTAAATTCTGCATGAATTTGCATAATTTAGCCCGCAAGCAAAATAATCTTTTGTTGGCAAATCGTCTAAACAACTACATGAAAGATTATGTATTTGCTTGCCCTGAGGAGAGGCATCGAAATCTTCTGGCTTTGAACTGGCAGTATGAGAGCATTTTACTACAGTATGCTGAAAACAAGTTTGAAGATGCTTTCACAAACCTTTGGTCATTTTTGCGTCCTTGCGTGGTTTCTTCAAAACCATCTATAATATCTGGTGTTGAAGAGAGGATTCTGAAGGCCAAAGCTTGCTTGAAGCTCTCAGATTGGCTGACACGAGATTATTCAGACTGGAGTCCAGAGGGTATTGTTCTCAAGATGCCAGCAGATTTTGATTTGGCTGAATCATCTCTACTCGGCAAAGATGGCAGCAAAGAAAACAGGAGTTGTAAATCAAATTTGGGTTCTATTATTGAGGAAATTGTTGGTACAACAACAAAATTGTCTTCTCGTATTTGCCCCACCATGGGCAAGTCATGGATTTCTTATGCTTCTTGGTGCTTTAAGCAAGCAAGAGAATCACTCCATGTTCATAGTGAAAATATCCTCCATTCATGCTCGTTTTCTTCCATACTTGTTCCAGAAATTCTACCTGACAGATTCAAGCTGACTAAGGATGAGGTGCAAAGAATTAAGTCATTGGTTGTGTCTCTTTTTCAGGAAAATATTGATATGAAAGGTTTCCCAGATGAACAGGATGAGCGAAGCTCTTGGCTTGATGCTGCAGAGCTCTCAATTAGTGACAGTCCTCTACAGAAATTGGTTTGGAATATAGTGAATATTATAGAAACTGCTGCAGGGGCACCAGGTGCAGAAAACTCTGGTGGTGAATGCCTTTCAGACATTGTATCTTCTCAGTTGAGGATTTGTTTGTCAAGCACAAATTTGGGGCTTGGAGAATCTGACATAAGTTCTGCATTGGATGATGTTGTTGATATTTGGTGGTCTTTGAGGAGGAGGAGAGTGTCCCTGTTTGGACATGCTGCTCATGGTTACATACAATATCTTTCTTATTCATCTTCCCGTATTTGCCATGGTCAGGTGCCTGGTTCTGAATATGAGACTTTGAAGCAAAAAACTGGCAGCTACACCCTGAAGGCTACCTTGTATATATTGCATATACTTCTCAATTATGGTGTGGAATTGAAAGATACTCTTGAATCTGCTCTTCTGGTTGTTCCTTTGTTGCCATGGCAGGTTGCATGCTAGATCTCAGGTTTTTACTATAACTTCTTTCTGTTTCACAAGGAGGATAGTTAACTGATGTATTACTGGAATTGTCTTTGTAGGAGGTTACGCCTCAACTGTTTGCACGTATAAGTTCGCATCCTGAACAGGTGATTCGAAAGCAGTTGGAGGGTTTACTAACAATGCTGGCGAAAAAATCTCCATATTCTATAGTGTACCCAACACTAGTTGATGTTAATGCATATGAAGAGAAACCTTCAGAAGAGCTTCATCATGTGCTGGGTTGTCTGGTAATATAAAAGTTTCTGTGCGCATTTGTAGCTTATATATTCTTTTTACTTCAAATATTCTCTCAAGTGGATAATTAGGCATCAAAATTCTCACAACATGGCAATTGTCACGTCTGCGTTTTAAGACAGTGAAGTGTGGTCACTATGTTTTTAAGGGATTTAGTAGTTCTAATTCTAATGTCTGATATACTTTCGGTGGACAGATACACACTCATTTAGTTTTCGGCATAATAAGCATCCGATGGCTACTCATTAGTTTGACTGGGCATAAACATGATGTGATGTGCTTGTGGATTTGACCAACACTCTATTGTTGTTATTGCTTTTATACTGACCTTTTGTTAACTTGCTTGTTTGGAGTAGCAAATAGGATAATTAAAATTTACCTGTTCCATGCAGAGAGAACTTTACCCCCGATTGGTTCAGGATGTTCAGCTGATGATAAATGAACTTGGAAATGTTACTGTTCTCTGGGAGGAGCTATGGCTGAGTACTCTGCAGGATCTTCACACAGGTTGCTTACTGATTTTTTCCAATATTTTGTTGATCATGAGATCCATTTCATTGAATTGCATTGGATAATTGATTACACTTTTTCTGGTGCTTGAGGAAGGTGCAGGAGATTTCTTTTTATCGCATAATTAGTTAAGAGAAATGTGGCTAACCATATTTTGTTGCAGATGTGATGAGACGGATAAATTTGCTGAAAGAAGAGGCAGCAAGAATTGCAGAAAATGTAACACTTAGTCAGAATGAGAAGAACAAGATTAATTCTGCTCGATACTCTGCAATGATGGCTCCAATAGTTGTGGCTTTGGAGCGTCGATTAGCTTCAACATCTCGAAAACCTGAGACTCCTCATGAAGCTTGGTTCCAGGAAGAGTATAAAGACCAACTAAAATCAGCCATAATATCCTTTAAAATTCCTCCAGCATCTTCTGCGGCTATAGGTGATGTGTGGCGACCTTTTGATAGTATTGCTGCATCCTTGGCCTCTTATCAGAGGAAGTCTTCAGTTTCATTGGGAGAAGTTGCGCCACATTTGGCTTTGTTATCATCTTCAGATGTTCCAATGCCAGGTCTTGAGAAACAAATGCAAGTACCTGACTCTGACAAAACAACTGATCTCCAAGGGGTTGTCACAATTGCTTCTTTTCATGAGCAAGTTACCATCTTATCAACAAAGACAAAGCCTAAGAAACTAGGTATACTTGGTTCAGATGGTCAGAAGTACACATATCTCCTCAAAGGACGAGAAGATTTGCGCCTTGATGCTAGAGTCATGCAATTATTGCAGGCTATAAATGGTTTTCTGCATTCTTCATCTTCTGCATGTAGCAATTCGCTTAGCATTCGCTATTATTCCGTGACTCCAATCAGTGGTCGGGCTGGCTTAATCCAGTGGGTGAGTAATGTAGTAAGTATTTACAGTGTATTTAAATCTTGGCAAACCCGTGTCCAGCTAGCACAGTTTTTGGCATTGGGCTCTGCAAATACGAAATCCTCAGCTCCTCCACCTGTTCCCCGTCCCAGTGATATGTTTTACGGGAAGATCATACCAGCACTTAAAGAGAAAGGCATTAAGAGGGTGATTTCCCGAAGGGACTGGCCTCATGAAGTCAAATGTAAAGTTCTTCTTGATCTCATGAAGGAGGTGCCTAGGCATCTTCTTTACCAGGAGCTATGGTGTGCTAGTGAAGGATATAAAGCTTTCAGCTCGAAATTGAAGAGGTACATTAAAGGAACTTCTGAACCTTTCTGGTGCATTTTGTGGTTATGCCATTTATAATTAAATTCAATGGTTAAAGGTGTTTTCCTGAATATGGATTCGGCTTTTGGGGATTATTTTTGACTGTCTATATCTACAAGAATAGATGTGACACTAACCATGAACTTGGTTCTCCATTTACACCTGTTTGGTTGAGAGAATAAGAGAGGATGAAATTAATGTTGTATTAATGGTAGAGGAAGAGGAAAAATAATTTTAAAAAATGGTACGACCCACTATACTATTTCTCATGGATTCAGACTCATCTCTATTTCTCTCCTCATCTCATCTCTATTTCTCTTCAATCAAACACCTCTAATTTCTACTTCATTTCTCCTTTATTTCCATTCAAACTATTTCTCTCCTCTGTGTACCAAACAAAGCATTAAAACATTAAGTGTAGTTCAATCCATGTTTTGAAGGCTTTAGTTCTTTTATTATATACTAACTTATCCTAGGCTTTTGCTCCTTTATTTTCTAGTGGAGTTAAGAAGTTTGGCATGACCTTGTTATCATTAGTTGTCAAATAGGGAATTCTAATGTACCTCCTTACAAGCTTGTGCTTGGAATATGAACATTTTGCCTACAGGAAAAAAATTATGATTGATTTGATGCTACTCTTATTTTAATTGTTATCGTCGTCATCATCATCTTCAATTGTAGGTATACAGGAAGTGTTGCTGCAATGAGTATGGTTGGTCATGTTTTGGGACTGGGAGACAGGCATTTAGACAACATTCTTATAGATTTTTGTAATGGGGATATCGTACACATTGATTACAATGTGTGTTTTGACAAGGGACAAAGACTAAAAATTCCAGAGATTGTTCCTTTCCGTTTGACCCAAATGATTGAAGCAGCTTTAGGGCTGACTGGAATAGAGGGTAGCTTTAGATCAAACTGTGAGACAGTTATTGGTGTTCTAAGGCAGAACAAAGACATGATTTTGATGTTACTGGAAGTATTTGTTTGGGATCCACTTGTAGAATGGACACGTGGTGATTTTCATGATGAAGCTGCAATTGGCGGTGAAGAAAGAAAAGGTATGGAGTTGGCTGTCAGCTTGAGTCTATTTGCATCTCGAGTACAGGAAATTCGGGTTCCCTTACAGGTATGTACAAACCTTGATGTGGTTTATATTTGTTTCAGATGCGTTAAAACAAAATTGTGCATGGACATAAATATTTTTGTGTTTCAAGCATTTGTGTAGTTTATGGATATTCCACGAGACATTTTAGAATCTGAGTGATGTATTTTAAATCAATTTGCATTCTTGATTTTATATTTAAATTCTTTAATTTGTAACCTTCAACTAGAAAATCTAGCGTGTGAAAATTTGTCATATTTATGTTTATATATTTACTTGAGATCTATTTAGCTTGACTAATAACTGATTTTTTTTCCTTCCTTAAATCTGTGAATAGGAACACCATGATCAATTATTGACTAGCCTGCCAGCTGTTGAATCAGCACTTGAGGTATTGATGAAATCAATGCCATGAAATTTTTTTGCTACATTTAAATTGTGGCTTTGTTTAATTTTTTTTTTTTTTCAATCCATAATTTTTTTAATTTGAATTAACTTTGAGAAGTATGTACCAGAGGTTTGGTGACGTTCTAAACCAATATGAGCTTGCCTCTAGTCTGTACTGTCGAGCTGACCAGGAGAGGTCAAGCCTTATATTGCATGAGACATCTGCAAAATCAATTGTAGCTGAAGCAACCAGTAATTCAGAGAAAATTCGAGCTTCTTTTGAAATTCAGGCTCGGGAATTTGCCCAAGCAAAGGCTATGGTTGCTGAGAAAGCTCAGGAGGCAATGACTTGGGCTGAGCAGCATGGAAGGATTCTTGATGCTTTACGGTGCAACTTAATCCCAGAAATAAATGCTTCTTTTAAGCTGAATAACATGGAAGCAGTCGTATCTCTTACATCTGCAGTCATTGTAGCAGGGGTTCCACTAACTGTTGTTCCTGAGCCAACACAAGCACAATGCAATGATATAGATAGGGAAGTTTCTCAATTCATAGCTGAGTTGGGTGATGGACTAACTTCTGCCACAGCTTCTTTGCAAGCATACTCCTTGGCTCTGCAAAGAATTCTACCATTAAATTACCTTTCAACCAGTGCAGTGCATAACTGGGCACAAGTTCTACAACTATCTATCAATGCTCTGTCATCGGATATCCTCTCTCTTGCCAGAAGACAGGCTTCTGAACTTATTGCAAAGTTTCATGTAGATAACAGTGATTCTATCAAATGCAGTCATGATGATCTCTGTTTTAGAGTGCAGAAGTATGCAGTTGAAATAGAAAAATTAGAAAAAGAATGTGCTGAAATAGAGAGTTCTATTGGCTCTGAATCAGAATCAAAAACTAAGGATCGTCTTTTATATGCTTTTATGAAATTCATGCAGTCCATTGGTCTTTTAAGGAAGGAAGTTGGAATATCTTCCGTTCAATCTAAATATGACAGCGGGATGAACAATGTTAGACCTTTAGGTGAGCTAGAAGAGGAGAGGGAGAAGGCATTATCAATTCTGAATATTGCCGTGAGTTCACTTTATAATGAGGTTAAGCACAAAATATTAAATATATATAATGATACATCCGGAGGAAGAAATCAATTCAATATGTTGCAGCATGATTCTGGAACTATTTTTGCTGAGTTTGAAGAACAGGTAGAAAAATGTAATCTAGTGACAGAATTTGTTCATGATCTATGCCAATTTATTGGAAAGGACATCCCTTCTGTTGATATTAACAAAGTTCGTTCTAAGATTTCTTCTGAAAGTAATTGGGTTTCCATTTTCAAAAACATTTTGATTTCCTGTAAGGGATTGGTTAGTCAAATGACAGAAGTTGTTCTGCCAGATGTAATACGAGCTGCTGTTTCATTAAATTCAGAGGTTATGGATGCATTTGGATTGATCTCACAAGTTCGGGGGTCTATAGAAACTGCACTGGAGCAGCTTGTGGAGGTTGAAATGGAGAGAGCGTCACTGATTGAACTTGAACAGAATTATTTTGTCAAGGTTGGTCTTATTACTGAGCAGCAACTGGCCCTTGAAGAAGCTGCAGTTAAGGGCAGAGATCATCTTTCATGGGAAGAGGCAGAGGAACTTGCATCCCAAGAGGAAGCTTGTAGAGCACAACTGGACCAACTTCATCAAACTTGGAATCAAAGGGATGTAAGGACTTCTTCTCTTATTAAGAGAGAAACAGACATTAAAAATGCCTTGGTTTCTGTGAATTGTCAATTTCAATCTCTTGTTGGTGTGGAAGAAGAAAGGGAGCTACATATTTTGAGAAGCAAAGCACTATTGGCTTCACTTGTTAAGCCTTTCCTGGAATTGGAATCCATTGATATTGTGCTGTCTTCGTCTGATGGTTCAGTTGCCATGCCCACAAGTAAATTTCATACTCTGACAGATTTGATAAACTCTGGGAATTCTATATCTGAATATGTCTGGAAAGTTGGAGGTCTATTGGATAATCATTCCTTCTTTATTTGGAAAATAGGCGTCATAGATTCTTTTCTTGATGCATGCATTCATGATGTAGCTTCATCAGTTGAGCAAAATCTAGGCTTTGACCAATCACTCAATTTTATGAAGAAAAAGCTTGAAATCCAACTTCAGAAACACATTGGTCACTATTTGAAAGAAAGAGTTGCTCCTTGTTTGTTGACGTGTTTGGATAAAGAAAATGAGTACTTGAAGCAACTTACGGAGTCATCAAAGGAACTTGCTTTAGACCAGGAGAAAAAGGATGGGGCTGTGAAAAAAGTTTTACTTATGCTTGAAGAATATTGTAATGCACATGAAACTGCTAGAGCAGCAAAATCAGCTGCTTCTCTCATGAAAAAACAAGTGAATGAGTTGAAAGAAGCTCTTCGAAAAACTGCCCTTGAGGTAGTTCAGATGGAATGGATGCATGATGTTAGTTTGAACCCATCATATAACAGAAGAATCAGATTTGAGAAGTATCTAGATACTGATGACAGCTTGTATACAATCATTTTAAATCTCAGCCGATCCAAATTACTGGACAATGTACAATCTGCTGTGTCAAAAATCACAGCATCAATGGATTGTCTTCAGTCTTGTGAACGAAATTCTCTTATAGCTGAAGGACAGCTTGAGAGAGCAATGGCTTGGGCTTGTGGAAATTCCAGTAATTCCGGAAATACTTCAACTAAAAATTCAGGAATTCCTCCTGAGTTCCATGAACATATTAAGACTCGGAGGCAGATTTTATGGGAATCCAGAGAAAAGGCATCTGACATTGTGAAGTTGTGTGTGTCAGTGTTAGAGTTTGAAGCATCAAGAGATGGGTATTTGCTTATACCAGACCAACCTTATCCCTTCAGGAGTAGTGTTGATGCCAAGACATGGCAGCAAGTTTACTTGAATGCACTAACAAGATTAGATGCTACTTTCCATTCTTATTCACGTGAGTTTGCTATTTTCCTCTGTTGTTGAACTTCCCCTGTAGTTGAACGTCTGCATAAAGGGAACATGTACTCTCCTTTTCTTGTGATAGGTACTGAACAAGAGTGGAAGCTTGCACAATGCACTGTTGAAGCTGCTTCCAATGGATTATATAATGCTACCAACGAACTCTGCATTGCCTCTCTAAAAGCAAAGTCAGCTTCAGGTTGAGCTTGCCATCTGGGTTATTGTTCATGTACATATTGAATTTCACACATGCATATGCATGTTTTCTTTCTCTGTTGATGTATCAACATTGTGGTTACATGTGTTGAGTTTCGTTCTTTACCTTTTTCATAGGTGATTTACAAAACACGGTTCTTTCAATGAGGGACTGTGCATATGAAGCTAGTGTTGCACTGTCTGCTTTTGCTCGGATTTCAAGGATCCATACTACTCTAACTTCAGAAAGTGGTTCTATGCTTGAAGAGGTAGTGTCCAAATTTCATCATTGTCATGTTAATGTGAAGTAAAATGTTAACAAATTCTTCAGATAGTTTATATAATTTGATATTTAAATTGATACCCAATCCATGCATTGTACACATGGTTATACAGAGATAAGTTTGGAACTGCTAGTCTGTAAGTATGCAAAAGGATTTTAGATTAATGAAATTATGCTTTGCTCCTGGTCTTTAAATATAATCTTAACGTGACCCAAGTTGTTCACAGATCAAATAACATAATTGTAATTTGATAAACTTCTTTCAAAATCTTCTGATTCCATGGATCATTCTTTGCAATCCTGAAATAGTTAGACCCAACTTGTTAGCAAAGTAATGCTAAATTACTTAACCCTCCCCCTTCCAAAATAATCTCAATTCAATAAAAAGGATTATTATGCATTTGAATAAGGGTTATGTTCCTCTTCCTCATCACCAGATCTACTGTGGCTTAGTATAAATAATATATGATTACTGTCACAAAAAATTATTACAAACAATCTACATATATACAAATAATTTACTGTGTTCCATTAATTACCATTATGGCCTCTTCCTAATTTTTTTTGAAACCAAATGTTGCTTCCCTTTTGTAGGTTTTAGCAATAACTGAAGATATTCATGATGTTTACAATCTGGGGAAAGAGGCAGCTGCTATTCACCTTTCTCTTATGGAAGGCCTTTCAAAGGTTTATTTAACCCTTATATCTCATTTTGTAAAATATTGACCTTTAGGCTTTGCCTTATCTGTCAATTCTATATTTCCTGATATTAAGCTTCCCTAACGTCAGTTTTGTACTTTGGTGGTTTCTTGTTTTTGGTAGGCAAATGCCGTCCTTTTTCCACTTGAATCGGTGCTGTCTAAGGATGTAGCTGCTATGGCTGATGCAATAGATAGGGAAAGTGAGACCAAGAAGGAAATATCAAACATCCATGGACAGGCTATATATCAATCATATTGTTTAAGAATCAGGGAGGCTTGTCAGACCTTTAAGCCCTTGGTACCCTCTCTGATGTTAGCTGTGAAGGGACTTTATTCATTGTTGACTAGGCTAGCAAGAACTGCTAATGTCCATGCTGGCAACCTGCACAAAGTAATTTGACAGTTTCAAGCTATTATTGTTCTCTCTCACTCTCTCTGTCAATTCTAGTTATCTATATATGTGTATGTGTTTATACATATGTATATAAATAGCCCCTACCACAGTCAAATCTTTTGACTGGCCAAGGATTTTTTTTTTTTTTTTTTTTTTTTTTTTTTTTTTTTTTTTTTTTTTTTTTTTTTTTTTTTTTTTTTTTTTTTTTTTTTTTTTTTTTTTTTTT
>Ga0099824_1001854_pt1 | contig 30496 bp, 20 predicted proteins | sample SiratrowhiteBW_FD_76837 | JGI IMG/M metagenome (GOLD analysis project Ga0099824, IMG submission 76837) | Root nodule microbial communities of legume samples collected from California, USA - Siratro white BW | ecosystem: Host-associated > Plants > Roots > Nodule | place: USA: California... | reverse complement strand
GGATGACGACGTCAGGTTTAAAGTCTGGGTTTTAGGTGACGGTGCCATGTTTAATGCCTTGGCTTTGGATGACGGTCTCAGGTTTAACAACTGAGCTTTGGGTGACGGTGTCAGGTTTAAAGTCTAGGCTTTGGGTGACGATACCAGGTTTAAAACTTAAACTTTGGATCACGGTACCAAATTTAACACCTAGGCTTTGGGTGAGAATGTCAGGTTTAATACCTCTAAGTCACGGTATCATATTTAAAGCCTAGCTTTAAGTAACAAATGAATGAGATTTTAATAAATAAGTTCGGAATGTGGGGCTTGTGTGTACGTGAGTAATGGAGAGTTGTGAGTGAGAAGATAGAGTGCGTAGTTTAGTTGACTCATTCTTTTGTTTTTATTTTATATTTTTTATTTTTCTTTATTTTATTTTATATTTTATATTTTTATTTTTATTTTTTAAACATTACTTTCGCTTTTTTATTATTTACTTATTTATTTTTATTTTCTAAAATTTAATGGATAAATTCAACTTTTTTTATTTCTTTTTTTTCAAAAAAAATGTAAACTAATAAAGTATATATTTTTTATTTTATTATTTTTTTCTTCATTTTTTATTTTGATTATTATTATTTTTTTAATTGTAGAAACATTTTTATTTTTTTAAATTATCCAGATATACATCAAATGATTTTATTTTATTTTTTTAATTAATTATTCATAAAAATAATAAAATTATGTATTTTTTATGTAATAAAACTCTGAATACTCAAATCTCAGTAATATAAACTATAATATTTTCCTAAAGATAAATAATAGCTAAATAATATTATTTACATATTTGAATTTTGTTCTAATAAAAATTGCATGGCATATATATTTTAATAATAAAAAGAACAAAAAAAATATGTAAAACTTTATTAGAATAAGTGATGTATTTTCGTTTTTAAATTTTTAAATAGATAATTATATGCACGACACATAGTCACGATTGATGACAGAACCATCTTTCAACTTCTGCCCATTTTTCTTAAGAAAAAAGTAAGGTAATATCAATTGAATTATCTGTTCATGATATATTGGTCATAAAATAATATAGATATATATATATAAATTAATATACATTACTCATCATTATCAGAGTTTGAATCTTGTTTTCTAGACATGTTCTTCATCATCTTCGGTTAAGTGTATCAAATCTTTGTTGACTTTGTGAAGTTTAATGTCTTTATGATTAAATATTTAAGAATGTAAGTGTTAGTTAAATCTTCTAAAAGTTAAATTCTTATAATTGGTAAGGCATTAAGCATTTCATCATCTTACAATGCATTACAACATTATGACTTGAGGCAACACTTAAAGTTGGCAAGATAAATAAGTGTGGTTTAAAGATAAATGCAGTTTGTGAATTACTATATGCCACATTTATTAAGTAGTGGTCATTTAAGCCATACTTTTTTGGATAGATCATATTAAAAAAATGTAGCCTAAAATAATAGAAATATGTTCTTTTTCTAAATTAAAACTAAAAAGGCAAAAACACCTTAATTCCTTCTCAACCCAAAGGGATAGTATATTGATGTTTGCCAATAAATACTTTGGCAAAATCCCCAATTATGATATATGTCTTGAACCAATACCTGCCCGTGAACCCGTGGTTCAGAAAGGCTTCTCATCCTTGTTTGTGGACCAGTGGCATTGTTCAATAGCTCTGTCATCGTGTCTTGAACCAATGACGAGGTGAAGAATTGGAGGAGGACTCAAATGTTATTTGGAAAGGAGACATTCAAGACCATCATTGAAACCTTATCGTGAAAAGTAATATTCTTTTATATGAATTAAAAGTTTTTGGTTTTTCTTTGTCCGTTACAATTTTACCATCAATTCGTTTTGTTTTTTGTGGACATTTAAATTGTGATTCTGTGTTTAATTAACTGTATATTGGATTTAAGTTTAGTTATTCTTTGATTTTGAGATTTTGATAAGAGAAGGGAAATGAAAATTGTAACCCCCCGTAAGGATAGGAACAAAAAAACACGCCCTTTTTCACTTTATCTCTCTCTCCTACCTTCCATTCTCCATAGCTCTCTTCTCTCTTGATTTTCACCCTCTATACTTCCTTTATTCCAGAATCTGATCAAACCCCGCAGTAGCTAAGGATCTTAGGGCCATTTCAAACAGATCAGAATCTCAAATAGAGTAAGTTCATATTTACTCTAAAGATCCCTTGTTCTCTATTTTTGGTTAAGTTTTTATCATCAATATTGGTTGGAACAATTGAGAAAAGTGTTCCTCTCAACTTGATTAAGGTTATACTAAAAGTTGGTATTATTTGGATAACCTACTCTAGATCCCTAGAGTTGAACTGGTGTTGTTGCTTGATTGAAGGAAGCGATAGAGGATCGTTGTCTAAGCTAGTAACTTATTTTAGTTATTTACTTACAAATGGAATCCTATAATAAAAGACTCAGATATATGATTATCAGTGCTCAAGTCTTTCTTACAGGTCTGACTAGTCCTTGAGCACTGATTGAGTTTGGTTATTTATTCTGATTTGGTATGATTAATTGAATTGTTTTAAGTAATGATGTTAGAAAGAAACATGTGAGAACATTTTGATTGTTGTTTGATGAAATTGATGTGTTATCTGTGATGACTGATTTATAGAATTGTATGTAATCATTATGGTTGAAATGAAACCAGTGTACTAGGGGTTGAAAGGAAACCAAGATACCATGGTTACATACATCTATATGCTTCAGTATGATTGAATTGAGGTGGTACGTGTGATGATTGAGTTATAGGCTCGTATGTAATCATTTTGGTTGAAATGAAACCAGTGTACTAAGGGTTGAAAAGAAACCAAGGTACCATGGTTACACATGTACCTATAAGCTTCAGAATGGTTGAATGTGATTATTGTTATGACTGAATGATGAATTCATTTGCAATCATTTTTAATTGAAATGAAATCAGAGTACTGGGGATTGAAAGGAAATCAAGGTACAGTGATTGCAGATGGATCATTATGAGGTCAATGAATTTGGAGTAGAGTATGAAAGTTTGTGATTGAATGTTAAACTTAGTTTTATTTGACTTGAGAATTGATATTTAAATTTGTAAATATAATCACTTCAATATTTTCACTCTTATAAGCTGAAAACATTATTTCACTAGCCTACCCTTGCTTGTCTTATTGTGTTGTCAACTACAATGACTGCACTATGTACACAAGCAGGTGCAGATGCAGGTTGTGGAACATCTTAAAGATGATATGGCCTTAAGTTAATTTTATTTTTGTCTTGTATATATGTTTTGATGTAGTTAAAGACTTTATGACCTTGAAATGGTCTTCCTTTTTGTCATGTGGATAGGTTGTACATAGGTTTGATGTATCTGAATACTTTTTGTACTACTTTGAACCTTAAATGCATGTTAATACTTGGTAGCAGACAAAAGTTAGTTTAGTAGAAAAATTATTCTCTGATAGTTTTGCTTAAACAGGAGAATGTTGCTAAAGCGAATTCTGCAGAAAAGTTCACTCTGCAAGTCTCGTCTGAGCAAGATAGAGCTCGCTTGAGCGAGTTCTTCGTAACAAAAGAGGGTGCTCTCTGGAGTGTTTTCGCCTAGGCAAGGAAGTATTCTCGCCTAAGCTAGAGTAGTTTCCCTCAGGCGAGGAAGTATTCTCGCTCGAACGAGGTGGATTTTTGCTCAGGTGAAATTATTCTCGCCCAAGCTAAAAAAAGAAACGAGGATTTTTTTTTTTGTATTTTTCTTCCGTTCTTCTTTTCTTTTCTTCTTATTTTCTTCTTTCCTTCTTTTTTTTTATTTTTTTTATATATTAAATATTTTATGGTTTGAAATTATACTTTGTTTATCTATAAGAGTTGAAATGCTATAGAACTTTTGGGTTGTTACATTTATGGTATCAGAGCAGTTTGTCCTTCGGAAGACTTGGGAGTAATGGGTTTTTTAGGCTTCTTTTGTGCATGTTGGGTTGAGATGATTGTTGTTAATGCCTATAAAAGTATTAAGAAAGAAAAAGATCTTGATAGAGTGGTGAAGGTGTACACGCATGACTAAATCAAGATGTATTTCTATCTTAATTCTTAATGTTTGAGTGTATGTTAAAAGATAAGTTTTGGATGTATGTTTTATTTGGTTTGTTTTAGATGTTTGGAAAAAATTGTTTATGATTGTACTAAATGACATGGTTACTAGTTTATGATTGTACTAAATGACATGGACTGAGACAAAATCTTAAGGAAGTGATAGTACAATTGTCCATTAGAGAATTCTCTGTTCTAGTGGAGAAAGCAAAAGTGGTGGAAAATCTGAAAAATAGTGGCAAGGTTGTTAAACCACAGATGGTAGGAGGACCCTCCAAGAGCAGACCAAGATATGAAGATTAGAAGAAACCTTACTCCAGGCCTCAATTACCACCTAATGGCAATGTTTTAGGTGTGGTGGACCGCATACGATTAGATTTTGCCCTCATCCAGCATGGAACGTAATATGTGGTAAATGTCACAGATATGGTCATGTCACAAAGCACTGTCATACTAGACATGAAGCTCCAAATGTTAGTGGAGGACAGCAGGTGCAGCAAGGCAACAACCACAAACCTAGAGCAGCGGGAAGAGTTTTTGCCATCAGTAGAGCTGAGGCTTCACAGTCTGGTAGCCTAGTTAAAGGTATTTGCTTTATTCTGGGTACACAGTTGTCTGTTTTGTTTGATTCTAGAGCAAATCATTTCTTCATTTATGTTGATTGTGTTAAGAAGCTTAAATTGTCAGTTTGTGAGTTAGATGTTGAGTTGGTGGTATCCACACCAATAAAAGGTATTATAATAATTTCATCTGTATGTACTAAGTGTCCAGTAATTATAGATGGACGAAAGTACAAGATCAATATGATTTGTATACATATGAAGGATTTGGAAGTTATATTAGGAATGAATTGGTTATCTGCTAACCATATTCTCATAGACTGTGGTGAGAAGAAGTTGATATTTCCCGAATTAGAAACCATACAGGTTGTCTCAGCCTACTAGATTGAAAGAGAAGTACATGAGGGTGCAAAATGTTTCATACTCTTTGCTTGTTTGATGGATGATGATAAGACTCAGAAAAATATGGTTGTAGTTCAGGAATTTATGGATGTATTCCCTGATGAAATTCCAGGACTTTCCTCTAAAAGATAAATAGAGTTTGCAGTAGACCTAATACCTAGGGCAGGACCTATGTCAATTACTCCATACCGAATGGCACCAGCCGAATTAGTTGAATTGAAGAAACAACTAGAAGATTTATTGGAGAAATAGTTCGTTCGACCTAGTGTTTCTCCATGGGGAGCTCCAGTACTGTTAGTAAAGAAGAAATATGGTTCATCTCATCTAAGCATAGATTATAGATAGTTGAACAAGCTTACAATCAAGAATAAGTATCATCTTCCAAGAATAGATGACCTGTTGGACCAACTACATGGGGCAGTTCTCTTTTCAAAGATAGATTTGCACTCAGGTTATCATCAAATCTTAGTTAAAGCTGAAGATGTTCAAAAGACTGCTTTCAGATCAAGATATCGCCATTATGAATTTTTGGTTATGCCTTTTGGAGTAACTAATTCTTCAGCTATTTTCGTGGATTATGTGAATCAAATCTTCAGGCCTTTTCTTGATAAATTTGTGGTAGTATTCGTAGATGATATGTTGATGTATTCTCATTCAATAGAAGAACATGTAGAGCATCTAAGAATTGTTCTGAACATTTTGAGAGAAAAGCAGTTGTATGCTGAACTTTCAAAATGCGAGTTCTGGATGTCTAAAATACAGTTTTTAGGGCATTTTATCTCTGCTCCAGGAATCTCAGTAGATCCTTCTAAAGTGAAGGTTGTACTTCAATTGAAATGTCCTAAAACTGTCACAGAAATTAGAAGCTTTGTGGGACTAGCAGGATATTACAGGAGGTTTATAGAAGGTTTTTCTAAGATAGTTGCTCCTTTGGCTCAACTGACCAGAAAGGAGCACCCTTTTACATGGACAGAGCAATGTGAGAGGAGTTTTGAAGTGTTGAAGAGGAGGTTAACTAATGCTCTTGTTTTGACAATCCCTGATATAAATCATCCTTTCGATGTTTTATGTGATGCTTCCTATCAGGGATTGGGTTGTGTGTTGATGCAGAATAAGAAAGTTGTTGCTTATGCTTCTTGGCAGTTGAAGTTGCATGAAAGAAATTATCCAACTCACAACTTGGAACTAACAACGGTTGTTTTTCCCTTAAAAATGTGAAGGCATTATCTTTATGGAGCTAGTTTTAAAGTATTCAGTGATCATAAAAGCTTGAGGTATTTATTTGATAAAAAAAAGCTTAATATGTGACAGAGGAGATGGATTGAGTTCTTAAAAGACTACGATTTCCAACTTATGTATCATCCTAGAAAACTAAATGTTGTTGCTGATGCTTTGAGCCATAATAGAATACAAATGTCATCACTCATGATAAAAGAACAGGAAATAATTAAAGATTTCATGAATTTGAATTTGGAGGTTTCTATATTCAAATTTCATTAGTTGTAATGCGCTTGTTATAAGTAATGATTTTTTGAAGAGGGTGAAGGAGAAGCAATTGGAGGATTTGAAATTGAAGAATATTTTTAGTCTTTTGGACACAAATAAAGCTAAAGATTTCTCTTTGGGAGCAGATGATATTTTGAGGTTTCAAAAGAGAATATGTATACCAGAAAACCATGAGTTAAAATAAATAATTTCATCTGAATGTCACAAAAGCAAGCTAAGTTTACATCCAAGTATGACCAAGATGTATCAAGATCTAAAGAAGTCTTATTGGTGGTCTGGTATGAAAAATGATGTAGCCAAGTTTGTTGTTGCCTATCTTACTTGTCAAAAATCCAAGGTTCAACATCAATGACCTGGAGGCATGTTAACTCAGTTAGACATCCTAGTGTGGAAGTGGGATAGTATCTCTATGGATTTTGTGACCCACTTACCCCGTAGTTTGAGGAAGCATGATTCTATATGGGTCATTGTAGATAGGCTGACAAAGACTGCACACTTTTTACCGATCGACTTGAGAATATCTATGGAGAAGTTGGTGCAAATTTATATAAGCGAGATAGTTAGATTGCATGGTGTCCCTTCAAGTATAGTATCAGAAAAAGATCCCAAATTCACCTTTAGATTCTGGCAAACACTTCAAGAGGATTTAGGGACCAGATTCAGGCTTAGTTCAAGAGGATTGGCTCAGAACTTGCGTATTAGATCATTTGGGCAGTTGGATGAAATTCTACCTCTAGCGGAGTTCACCTACAATAACACCTACCAGGCAAGCATTGGAGTGACTCCTTTTGAAGTATTGTATGGTAGAAAGTGTAGGACACCTCTATGCTGGTTTCAAGATGGTGAGAATATATTGATTGGACCAGAGCTGATACAACAAACCAATGAGAAAGTTAAGAAAATTCAAGAAAGATTAAAACCTTCTTTGAGCAGGTAGAAAGCTTATGTAGATCAAAGGAGAAGACCTTTAGAATTTTTTGCAAGTGACCATGTCTTTCTTAGAGTTACACCATTCACTGGTGTAGGAAGAGCGATTAGATCAAATAAATTGACTCCAAAGTTTATAGGGCCTTACTAGATCCTTAGAAGGATAGGTCCTATTGCATATGAACTTGCTTTGCCACCTCCCTTAGCTAATATTCACAACATTTTTCATGTATCACACCTAAGGAAATATGTACCTGATCCAAGCTACCTCCCTTAGCCAATATTCCACCTTCCTAAACCCTAAATCTTAAATCCAAGCCACTTCCCTTCTTTTCTTTTCTTATTATTTTCTTCTTTTGTTTTTTTATTTATTTTTTCTGTATTAAATATTTTATGGTTTGAAATTATACTTTGTTTATCTATAAGAGTTGAATGATAAATGTTATAGAATTTTTGGACTCTTAAACAATATTATTGTACCAGTTTTAAATGAAAGGAGAAAGTTAGTTAACACTTTTCCAAATCATAACTTTGTATAGAAAAGTGTATGATAGTAATTTTTCCTTCTTTGGAATCCTAATATTTTGTGTTCATGATATGCCCACATTATTGATTTCATCCTCCTCCTCTAGCGTAGCTTCAGGAAACATAGTGAATTTACAAAAAGGATTTTCATTTCTCAAAGACAACACACGTTGTCCCCTTCTCAGGCTTTATATGTGGTCATAATTGGTTGATTTTATTAACTCTATATCTTACTCATATCAGTTTATTTATATTATCCTTTATCCACGGGAATATAGATTGAAACATAGTAGAGAACAATTCCTGGGTTTCTTCGATGATCTTTCCGACATTTATATCCTGTTTTCCAGTTAGGAGCAGAAGATTGTCTCCCATATATCTCACTCGAATGAAGTTCAAACCTTCCACGAAGGAAATTTGTTTGAGTACGTCTATATTGCAATAGTGGTAAGTCATCCCAACAAAGCTTTTCTTCAGCCAAGTCTGTTCTTCATCGCTAATACTAAGATCTAGGCCTTTCCAATCATCCTTATGACAATTTTTCTTTTTTATATTCTTCAAGGCAACTTATGCATAGGAAAACCCCTGTGACTTAACCCTTCAAACCTAGTTCGTTCTTTTTGTATGTTTTTCATTGTTTCCAATAGTATATGTCCTTCGGAAATTTATCTTCATTTTGATGCTACTTATGACAGTTTAGATGTAGCTTAGTATTTTCGATCCATATGTCATCTAATTCCCGTTCAAGTTCTATTTTTTATTACTTTATAGAATTGACTTAAGGCCAAAACAAATAAAGTAACAACTTTAGACCTCAAAAGAATTTAACATTAATATATTATTATAAAATTAAAAAATATTTAATTTTAAAATAATATTTTAAAATATTTTTTAATTAAAATTTTAAAATATCATAATTGATTATTAAGTTTATATTGATATTATAAATATTACTTAATAAATAATAATTTTAGAACTTTATCTTAATAAATAATAAATTAATAATAGTTTTTGAATTAATAAGTTAAAACAATTTGTATACGACTTCCTATGTTGTCAAACATATATTTATTTTAATTAATATCCACCTATAGAGACTTTCAAAGCTCCACAAGAATATAAATAATTGCCTACCACAGTTCGAATAAGAATGAGTTACATTAACAAAAATACAGGTACATCAAGTAGGTTTAGCAAATGTTAAATATTCTATTAAAAATTGATAACCTCTTCAAAATAAATATTACCTCACCATGTAGAAAATAATGTAAAGTTTTCTGAATATAAAGCAATTGAGATAGAAATTAAGAAAAAAAACTACCCCACTTTCTCGAATAATTCAAAGTGGTTATTTTAAACGTAAACTAACAACCCTAAATTTTAGCCACTAAACTCTAACTTTTCGCCATACTAATATTTAATTTTAACAATTTTCTTCCCTTAAACTGAAATGCCCATACAACATTCAGTTTAATCATCATTGGTTATATTCCTAGTAACTTTTGAAGCTTCACAAACTAATCCAACTTTATTGGTTTGTCTTTAACTTGTTCGTGTGTTGCACTCAAAATTAACTTCACTGCTCTTGAAAGATCATATAAATAATGATACCTAACATCAATATGTTTAGTTCATCAATGCATCACAGGATTCTTAGAGAACTTGATTGATAAACCATTGCAACAAAAAATATCAATGCACTCACAGTTCTTAACTCCAATATGTTTAAAACTCCTTTCACCCAAACACAATGGCAAGTAAATAAGGTTGTTGCCACATATTCAATTTTCGTAGAAGACAATGTGACTATTTCTTGTTTCTTTGAACTCCAACATACTGCTGCATCATTGAGGAAAAAGACATACCCTGAAGTATTGTTCCTATCATCCACATCTTTTTCATAATCACTATCAGTATATGCCAACAATTTTGAACTTTTCTCTCTTCTATACATCAAACCAAAATTCAACATACCTTTTTAATACCTTAGAGCTCTTTTTGTAATTTGCATATGTCTCCCTTTTGGATTAGCCATGTATCATGAAATCAAGCACACAACATACATCATATCTAGGCGTGTAACTGTTAAATACATTAGACTCCCTACCAATTGCTTGTATAAAGTTGTATTGATATTTTCTTCAGTTTGTGTATAGCCCTTTGCAACTGGACAAGCTTTGTATTTGTCAACCTGGCCTTCTTTCATTCAATTTGGTTTTGTAAATCCATTTGACTCCAATGTTTTTGGCATGTGCTGGCAAAGGCATTAATTCCCAAGTCTTGTTTCTCTCAATGGCATATATCTCATTTTTCATTGCTTCTATCCATTTTGCTTCACATGCAATGTCATTATAAGTTGAAGGATAATCATTTGATTGAACAACACCATAGTTGCCTCTTGTTCTTCTTTAGAGTAACCCTCACCACTTTCACTATCCTGCAACCAACCAGGTGCTCTCTTTTCTCTTCTCGATCATTCTTCAAATACCACTTCTATTTTTGTATCTGATTTTTCATCTGAATCCTCTATATCAATTTCATCATCACACCAATCACGGTCATTTTATATTGCATCTTCTGGATTCAAATTCCAATTCCATTTTTCTCCTTTTTCAAATATGACGTCTCTGCTTACTATGATTTTCTTTAGCACTAGATCATACAACCGATAGGATTTGGATTCCTCACTAAGTCCAAGTAAAACACATTTGTGACATCTATCATCTAGTTTGGTTCTTTTCTACTCAGGTATATGAACGTAAGAAATGGATCCAAACACCCTAAAATAATCAACCATAGGTTTTCATCTACTAAATCTTTCTTTTGGTACCATCTCGTTTATGGCCTTGGTAAGACTTCTGTTGATCACATGGATGGTCCACTTTGTTGCTTTAGCCCACCAAGTCTTTGGCATTCCTTTCTTAGTGAGTAAGCATCGCACCATATTCATAATTGTTATGTTGCTGCGTTCGGCTACTTTGTTTTGATATGGTGAGAAGGCGACTGTTAGTTGTCTTTTGATGCCATGCTCAATACTGAATTGATTAAATTGGTTTGAAGTGAATTCTCATCCCCTATCTGTTCGTAAGCATTGAACTGTTTGTTGTGTTTCTTTCTCAACTAAATTCTAGAAGCATTTGAACATTTCAAATGTTTCACCTTTTTCTGCAAGAAAATAAATCCATGTTTTGCGAGAGTAGTCATCTACAAACACTAGTAGGTATCTCTTTACCACTATTTGAGATTGGGGAAATAGGACCACACATATCGCTATGCACAGCTCAAGCTTTTTTTATGCTTTCCAATGACTTTTCTTGGGTATGTTATCGCGATGTTGCTTTCCAATGTTACACACCTCACAAACTCCAGCAACTTCCTTTAATTTTGGTAATCCCTTCACCATTTGTTTCTTCTGCATGGTAGCGATGAAGTGATGATTTATATGCTCATACCTTCTATGCCATAAATCCTCCAAATTCTCCTCCTCGACCTTCAGGCATTTCCTTGGAAGTGATTTCACCATTGCATGAAGCACAAACATTCGATTCACAATTATCTTGGTGTCTATAATTTTCCCTCCCCGAGGATGACAATTCTGCAAGTACCTTCTTTTATTATGATAACTAACTATTTTTCTTGATAGATTGTTTTTCTTTTATTATGACCCATGCTTAATAGATTGTTGGTTAAATTTGGCAAAAAATAAACATCACTCACATTTTGAGTGTTTCCTTCCACTTCAAATCTAACACGTTCTTTTCCACAAACCCACGTGACTTTGTTGTTTCTCAACCGAGCTGTATGTCTGATGCTTTTATCCAATTCAATGAACCAATTCTTATTCCCTGTCACGTCATTCAAACAATTAGAATCAGGGAACTATATCCTGTTTTCCTCACTCGTTGAACTTCAGCATGTGCCATTAGTAGTATCTCCTCTTCCTTATCAAACTCAACAAAGTTTGTTTCCTTGTCAAGATTTGGACATTCAAATTGATAATGTCCTTTTTTATTACACCACAAATGTATAATTGCATCTCAGTTCATAAACATCTTAGCTCTTCCTCGTTCCCTCACAGAGCTGGCTCTTCCTCTTTGAAAATTTTGTTTTCCTCTTAGTCACGACCATGGATCGCGAAGGCGGGAAGGCGATCTGAAAAGGAGAAATTAAAAAGTTTTGAAATTTAGAAAAAATGAGTCACCACCACAATTTATTATAGAAAACTATAGAAAAAACAAAAATTGGATAAAGTCTGCAAAACCGAATCTAGGTACGAGATTCGGATATATGTGAGGAAGGTATTAACACCCTCACAACGCCCATCGTAAGACGGTACCTTTAATAGAATGAGTAAAACGAGCGTGGTTTTATGAAATGTTTATTTTTCCCAAAATAATAAGAAAAATACAAGTGTGAACAAAATAATGATTTTTAAATAAAAGGGCTTAACAAGGATTGACCTTGCTCCTATATATTTCTATTCGTGATGGAAAATCAGGGCGTACGTAATTCAAAAACAAAGTTAAATTGTTTTGGGAAATTTGATATTTTTGAGAATTTTTGGTATTTTGTATTTTTATATTACTTTTGAGAAATTAGATATTTTTGGAAATTTTTGATATATTTTATTTGTTTGAAACTTTATATTTTTATTATTTTTTTAAGAATTTTGATATAGTTTTTTTTAAGAGAGAGAATTTCCGTATTAGATATCGTTGTCTGGTCCTTTGAATATCTAAACAAAACAAAACTTTTTTGAATTAAATACCACATGACGTGTGCGGTCATTTGAATATTTAATCGAATTATTAGAAAAAGAATTTTGCATGATGCATACGACCGTTTAGAGATTTAATGATTTTTTTTAATAGGGCACGAGAAAAGTATTTTTATTATTGTTTTATTTTAATACATGTTTCGAGAAAAGTATTTTTTTTCTTGTTAGAAAAAATAAAATTCATACAAAAAAAAGGGAAACCATGTATATTGCAAAGAGGAAAAAAATATAAAATAGGCACATATGCATCAGGTGTGAAAAAAAAAAGGCAAAACTAGTCCCAACCATGTTACTTTAGTTCCACTCATTCACTCTCTACTCATTAGGTAATTAACGCCAAATCCAAAGAGATAAAAAAATCTCATCCTATGAATATTTATAATCTTGCACTATACTCTTAGGCTCACTAGTAACTTAAAAAAGTTCATTCTAAAAGTCTTGGCAATAAGGAAGAGACATGATAACAAATGAATGAAGAAAAGAAAGAAAAAAAAATTGGCTAAGCCCACAACAAAAAAACACACGACACTCACATTTATTTCTAATCATTCCCTCTTTCTCTTTTAACGAGCCAATTCAACTATCCTTTTTTCCATGGATTTCCAATTTAATCACCTTCCTTACTAATCTAACCCAATCAATACATACATGCCTCGCTTTTCTGTTTCTCATCCCAAATTCCACTCAATGCCTTAAGTTCATTCACTCTACCAATTACAAATCTGCCACGACACCTTTCCAATTCATTCTTCTCTTGTTTTAATATTTTTTTATTCAATTCGGCACTCAAAATTGAAAGAAGAAATTCGGTTAAGGCCTTATTCAAAACCACAAGAACTTTCAATATTCATTCATCATTCCAATACCGTTCATTCTCCCTGTTTAGTCAAACTATACCAAATTAAAAATAAAAAAGGCTAAGTACAACTCACCATGTCACTTGTTCAGAAACCCTAACTTGAATTAGGATTGGGTGAAGGATGCAATGGAGAGACGAAGAATAGTGGCTCCAATACTCCTCTTATTATAGTGTTTTTCCTCTCAAAGACTCTTGTTTTACTTACTCACTTGTACTCTTTTTCTCTCAAACACTTGTAGGTTACTCACGCCGCGTGGTGGAACTCTGATACCAAATGTAGAAAATAATGTAAAACCCTGGAGATAAAGTAACTACAACAAAATTAGGAAAAACAACTATCCCACTACTTATTACCGACGAAAAACTATTAATGGAATTTTTTTCATCGATAAAATGTCATTATCGATGAATTTTACCGAAAAAAATTTATGATTAATTTACCGACCGATTTATTGAAAGATTTAATTTATTATCAAATATAGTTTTATAACATCCAATTGCGATTTTTATTATCAAATAAATTGCATAAACAATCCATACAATCATTATAAATAAATATCATATTATAAAATGAAGAAATGAACAAAATATATAAGAATGAAAACATTCTTTATATTTTTCTATATTGATAAAAAATAAAGAATTGAATATATACAAATAATATACCCATTATGGGTATAGCTCAATAAAGAAAATAAATAAAAGTATTATAATATGATAATGTCATAAAAATAAATATAAACAAAATTGATTGTAATAATAAACAGAATAGATGATAATTTGGTTCTATCATAAATGTTATAAATATAAAATCACATAATTAATATTAGTTTTCTTTTTAGAAGTATTGTATTCATATCTTCTGAACCCCCAGGTTGGGGAGTAAATATTGATGAGACCCAGCTTGGAACAAATGTTCTTGAAAGATTGAGAACTTAAGACTTTGGTATAAATGTCTGCTAGTTGCTCTATGGTAGACATGGGAAGCAAATAGTAGATTTTTTTTTTTAATTTTTCTCTAACAATGTGACAATCTATTTCTATATGTTTCGTATGCTCATGAAATACTGGGTTTGCTACAATGTATCTTGCTAAGTCATTGTCAAAATATGATAGAGATGGTTGCTCAAAAGGATCTTTGAAATCTTGAAAAAGATAGACTAGCCATTGAATTTCACATGTAACAGTGATCATTGCCCTATATTCAGTTTCACAAGAACTCTTTGATATTATTCCTTGTTTCTTTGATTTTCAAGATATAAGGAAATTTCCAAGATACACACTAAAACCAGTTATTGATTGTCTTGAATCATTGCATGTTCCCCAATCACTATCACAAAAGGCTTTTAGATGGACAAAACTGCTAGAAGGGAAAAATAAGGCAAGACTTGGAGCTCCTTTAATATATATGAGAATTCTAATTGTTGCATTATAGTGAGCAATTGTAGGCTTATCAAAAAACTAAGAAAGTTGTTGAACAGAAAATGTTATGTCAGGTCGGGTATTAGTGAGATACATAAGTCCTCCAATCAACCTTCTATAAGCATGAACATCTATGAAAGGAAAACTTCCAGTAAAAGATAATTTAACAAGATTATCCATATGAGTGATTGCATGTTTGCAGGCTAAAAGACCTACATCTTTTAACAATTCCAGTGGATATTTTCTTTGATTCATCATTATCCTTTTCTTACTTCTTGCTACTACAAAGACCAAGAAAATATTTTAAATCTCCAAGATCATTGATCTTGAATGTTTTATTCAAAGTTTGTTTGATTCGATCAATCTCTTCTTTTTAATTTCTTGGCAAGATTATTTCATCCACATACACCAATATTGTTGTAAAAGATATTTCAAAAGAATTAATGAATAAGGAATGATCATTCATAGATTAAGTATATCCCACAGAAATAAAAAAAATTGATAATTTAGCAAACCACTCCCTAATAGCTTGCTTCAGGCCATATAAAGGATTTTTTAATTTACAAACTTGTCCTAGTTGAATAGAAGTCAAACTAGGAGGAGCATTCATGTATACATCTTCTTTCAACTCTTCATGCAAGAAGGCATTATCTATATCTAACTGTTTCAATTTCCAATTATAAAAAGAAGCTAGAGAAAAAAACAACCTTATAGTGGTCATTTTTGCTACTGGAGAGAAAGTTTCAAGGTAATCAATGTCCTCCGTTTGTGTGTATCCCTTTGCCACTAACCTTGCTTTATACCTTTCAATAATTCCATCAGCCTTATACTTTATTTTGAATACCCATTCGCAACCTATGACAGTTTTGTCCTTAGGCAGAAGTATAATCTCCCATGTTTGATTTGACTCCAAAACAGATATCTTACACTGTATAGCCTCTCTCCAATAGTCATTTTTCACAAGTTCAAAATAAGTGTTTGACTCAACATGTGAAGAAATAGACATAACAAAAGATGTGAAAGAAGGTGATAATTTATTATAAGACAAAATTGAATTCAAAGGATAATTAGCTTTTGAAGATGTATTGGAAACATTGAGATTACAATGATAATCCTTTAGATATTCAAGTGATTTTTTTGTTTGGGTACTCGTTCGAATTGACTGTATTATTTCATGAGTTTCATTAAGGTTTTGGTCATTATGGGAGCAAATTTCTTCTGAAACCTCAATGTCTGATTCATGGTCATTATTACTATTGTTTTCTACATTATCACAAGGGGCAATGGGTACAAAAATGGCTTGTGATGGTTGACTCCAAATAGGTTGGCCTTCGGTAAAAAGATTTTGATGAAAAATGTTATAGGACTGTCAGTTTTATTGCTAGTATCCTCAACCTTTTGATATGGAAAAATATGTTCACAAAATACAACATCCTTAGACACAAAAATTTCTCTAGATTGAATATTCAACAAAACATATCATTTTGTTCCTCTCTTAAAATTTATAAAAACACATCTTGATGTCCTTGGATCAAAATTTTTCTATTTGTTGGCAAAGTTCCAAAATAGCATAAAGACCAAAAACCTTTAATTGATTAAAATTTGCTGTAGTTTTGTAAAGTATCTCATGAGGAGAAAAATAATTTAAAACAGGTGTGGAAGCATGTATCACAGAATATGACCAATAAATTTTGGATAAATAAGATTGTGTTGAGAGCTCTTGCTACATTTAAAATATTACCATGTTTCCTTTCAACTATATTGCGGAGTATGAACACATGACGTTTGATGTACTATTCCTTTGTTGGAAAAGAAATTAGTCATAAAAAACTTAGTCCCATTATCACTTCTTATTATTTTTATTGTTGTCTCAAATTGTGTTTGAACAAAAGTGACAAAATTTTCCAAAATCTTGACAACTTCAAACTTTTTGTTTAAAAAGAAGAATTTATGTGCACCTCGATTAATCATAAACTATGGTCAAGAAATATTTATGACCGTGAATTGAAGGTATTGAGTATGGTCCCCATAGATCAACATGAATCAAATCAAAACATTTTTTTAGATTTAGATGTACTAAGAGGAAAGGGAAGTCTTTGTTATATTTAACAAAAGGAAATTTATTTTTGATAACATCAATTGATTTGTTTGAAACATATCCTAACCAAAAATGCTAAAAGTTTTCGAGATCACTAGTACTAAAATTGACAGTATTGGTGATATGCGAAGATTTGACAGGTTTGATTTGAAGGTTTTGATAAGAATGGACCCTGAGTATATAAGGTCTATCTTACATCTCAGTTGAACCAATAATCTTCAAAGAGTTTTTATCTTGAATTTGACAACTTATCAATCAATTTTGCTACTAAAAGAAGATTAAAAGTGAAATTAGATATATACAGAACATTATCTGTGGCATGATTTTAATTGAAAAACACTTCCAGAATAATTAACAATGACTTGATTTCCATTTGGTAATTCGACACTGATAGGATTAATTTGATGATATGAAGTGAAATGACTCAATGATGAACAAATGTGGTCAGTAACACCACTATCAATAATCCAAGAACTAAAGAAGGAAGAAATTTATTATCATGTTGTAAGGAATAACATATTTTATTACGGATCCGTATACAAGTTGCGGAATGCGTGGTTCCGCAACTCATGGGGAGGTGTCTGAACGTATTGCAGAACCACTCATTCCGCAACTTGTATATGGATCCGTAAACAAGTTGCGGAATGCGTGGTTCCGTAACAAAAACAGTTTCAAAATAATCCACCCCCAAATCGCAAATCCCACGAAATCTCCCCAAATACACTACAAATCTTATAATAGATGATACCTACCTCAAATGATTGTAAAATGCAGTGTTAATCGTGGATTTCAGATTGAAATAGACACTCCAATGGCTGCTCGGAATGAAGGGAGGCGCGCCGCAGTGAAGAGTTACAGAGATGGTGGAAGGAGAAGAAGTTTTAATAATTAGGGTATAAGGGTAAAATGGTCTGCACAATATAAAGTGAAGGGTATTTTTGTCCGTTTTTTAAGTTTTGGAGGTGCCCCAAGAACCACTTGGAGGTTCAGGAAGAAGCACTCTGCTTTGTGTTCTATGTTCTTTGGAGTTGACCTTTCCAAAGATGATTTTAGGCCCAAAAGGATTATTGGAAGCCCAATCAGACCTAATTAGTCCCTTTCTCCTCTTAAGCATCTGGTTAATGCTTTAGATCTTCAACCTCTTTTATTTTATGAATGGTGTGGTTTGATATTTTTCCATCAAACATCTTCTACAACAAACATATTGAGCAAGTTCAAAAGAATAATTCAGTACCCATATTAAATCTTACTAACTCTTCAATGGTAGTTTAATATAGTCTGAGTAACCCATTGCATTCACTTCACAAACTCTGATGCAAGAATTTCATTAAATTTCTCACCGTTTAATATTTTAATCTATGTGATTTTAGACAATTTTAACAATCAATGAGTCATACATCTCCTTCAATTAATGGGTTTATATACTTCAACTACAATAGCGAAGTTGAATTATCATCTTAGTTATTTCTCTCCCAAATAATTGAACATACCTCAAGCAATGGTAACTTTACCACTTGTCCTATTTGTCTCAGACTTATCTCATTCATATTTCAAACTTATCTCAATATTATAAAATATTTATATCATTATTATTTTCCTAAACCATTTTAGTTCATTTATCTTATTAAAGTTATACAAACTCGACATAATGTCTCCAAATAGTCTCGTATACGAAACAATCCATTTTACACAATTCAAAATCATCATTATAGATATTCAACTAAGAGGAGTATCATTCGAACAAAAAACTCTAGCTTAAGTAATATTTTTTTAAAAGAGAGAATTCATATCGATTATTCTTCGCTCAATGGTCTAGACAATTAAGCTTGAGCAACAAAGCAATATACCATGAGTGACCGAACTCTCTGAAAGAGAAAATTGATAGAGGCTTCTATTCCTTAAACAACTAGACTTCTGTAAGAAAGAAAATTGATATGTTCCAACTACAAATCATTAGCTTAGGTCCTAATTAAAAGAAAATTGAGTAACATTATTTCAGTGAGAAGTTATTTCAGTAAGAAGTTGGATTCTCTGTGATATTCCTTTTAAAATATTTAAAATTTTTCATTATATAATATATATTTCTTCAATTTAAAAAAGTACTTATAATTTAAAAGTTTGTCGTTTTAATTTATGATCATAACATATTTTAAATGATTAAAATAATTAGTTATAATTAATTAATTTAACTCCTTTTTAAAATGTTAAGAATGAAGTTGTATCTTTTAGAAAAATGAGAAGTTAATTATAAAAAAAATTAAATAATTAAAATTAAAAAAAAAAACAAAAAATGATTCAACCCGGAAAATTTTGAATTTTGAAAAGGTTTTTATAATGACTTTAAAATTTTAAATTTTCCATGTGCATTTATAAGAATTTTAAAACAAGTAAAATTAGAAGTATTAATTTGACTCCCATTATTCATAATTTCAATTGCATATTTATTATTAATGTTTAAAAAAATAAATTGAGATATGTATCTATTAGAATGTTTAAATAATTAGTTTAGTAAATTTGAAAGTTTACCCATCTATTTCCAAATAATTGAAGTAAAAAATAAGATTTATAATATTTCAAAAATTTACATCTTAGGAAAATATTCTATTAAATTTCTTAAGTAATTGAAATTAGTACTTTTGAATTCAATTATTTATTATCTAACAATTCTAATTTCATGGAAATATTTGTGAACGATATTATCAACCATAAACTATATACATTTTGAAACTTCAACTAATTGTTATGTACCACCCTCTGAAGTTCACACCATTAATATCTAAGATTGCATTTATTAATCTTTTCAAGTTTTTTTTCATCAATTTGCACTAAATCTTTTTGTATAAATTATTCAAAGGACGTACACCAAATAATAATTAAAATCTAGTTTTAAATATAGTTTATAACATCCAATTGTGAAACTATTTCTTTGTCCCTTACTTTTATTATCAAAATAAATTGAATAAATAATCCTTACTATCACAAAAATTATGTTGCACTTTTAACTATTTTTTTTAACATGGTAGAGAATAAATCCATCGATATTATCACAATGTCTATTTAAAAAGAAGTAATATTGTAGGGATTAAATTTGTATTCTATCCAATGTATTAGTATTATAGTTAAAACATCAATTTTTATGTCACAGAGTTTTAACCAGATGGAAGGACAACACAAAGATTTATCAACTGAAATACAATGCTTAAAGAGAAAATAGAGGGAATGGACTGAAATGTTTCAAAATGTGCACAAAGATTTATCAACTGAAATACAATGCTTAAAGAGAAAATAGAGGGAATGGACTGAAATGTTTCAAAATGTGAAACCTCCAGAAAAGTATGATTTCCATATGTCATGCATTTATAAGGTACCACCAAAAATTCGTAAAAATAATTCCAAAGCCTACACTCTTCAAATTGTTTCCATTGGCCCTTATCATCACAATGCACGTGAGGTTGCTATGGAAGACAATAATTTTGAACCAATGGAAGAGTTTAAACTGAAACATATGAAGGGATTTCTAAGTCTAACACAAATATCTATGAGAAAATTTGTCGTCAAAATGAAAGAGCTGGAAGAAGAAATAAATTCGACTTTGTTATACAGAGCCTATTAAATATAATAGCACTGATTTCTTAAAGATGATTCTAGTTGATGCTTGCTTTATAATTGAGCTTTTTCTAAGACATTATAGACATAAAGATTGGGTGGGAAAGGACTCCTTATTTGGAAAAGTCTGGATGCTAGACGATATTAGGGCGGACTTAATACTACTGGAAAATCCACTTCCATTTTTTGTTCTTGAACAACTCTACAACCTCAGTGGTATGAGTGTGAATTTTCTTTACATTACTTACAACTATTTTAGAAGCCTATCTTTAGGAGAAGTGTGTCCAAGAGAAAGTCCAAAACACTTTAGTTATTTTTTAGGATCTTCTATAATATCATCATCAAGTATTGATATTAGAAAACCAGAAGAGTACAATGAAGTTAGACATGTATACAGTGCAAGCAAACTATCAGAGGCTGGTATTAAGTTTCAAGTGGATTCAAATGAAGGCTTACTTGACTTGACCTATTCGGATGATGGTACGTTTTATATGCCAATGTTAAATATAAATGATGACACAAAAATGATCTTGAGAAATATAATGGCATTTGAGTATTGTCACCTTCCACATATATACGTTATTAATCAATGCCTATAGATTTCAGATTTTCTCATCGACACTTAAAAAGATTTGAAGGTGTTGGTTGATAATAAAATTATTGTCAATTGGATGGGTGATGCTAATGTAGTGACTACAATGATTATCAGTCTTGGCTTAGATCTTCCTATGTCGAATTTCAATTTACATTATTTCTCTATATGTAATAGCTTGAATAACTTCTATAAAAACCCTTATAACAAATATAAAGCTATCTTCTTGCATGAGTATTTCAACACTCCATAAAAAATAGCATCTTCGATTGCTACAATTCTGTTACTTCTCCTCACGCTTGTTTAGACTGTATGTTCAATCGTCTCACTATTTTATGGTGAGAAATATTACCGTATGTTAAACTACTATTACAAAATCATAGTAATGTTTGCTTTTGTTTATGTGTAGATGGTTAAGTAGTTGGGTCTTAAATATGGAACATGAAGAGTGATCAATTGAGAAAGAAGACCTGTGATGATTGTACCTCTAGTGTTGTATAAGAAAATGTTTGTAAGATATTTTAATATGTTGTTATTTCTTCATCAAATAATAAAGATTCTAGTAATTTTTTATTGTTTTTATTTTATTTCTAACCTCTCTATTTTACTTTTCTTAATAAAATCTTAAATTTTTATAAATATAAGAATTTTTAATTGAATATTTATTAAAAGAAATTATTCCATTTAGGATATGAAATTTTATATTTTGTTTTATTCAGTTTTTATTATCAATTGAGATAATATAGTGGTATGATTTTGTAATCTCAAACACAACATTATAAACTTTAAGAATAATAGAAATGAAGTTTTAAAATCTTAACTATTCTTATTAAAAAATTATATTATAATTTTTTAATTTTTATTTTATTATTTAATTTTTAAAAATACAATCTCAAATTCAAACATCTCAAAAGAGATTTTTAAATAGAACTCAAATACCTATAAAAGAATGAATTTGTTGTATAAATTGAAAGAGTTGGAAAAAGAAAATCCACTTTGATATGCTCAACTTATTTAATATAATAATGATGATTTCTTAGAAATAATTTCTTTATAGACAATGGCAGGAATATGACCAAATGATGTCTTGAGATGGTGGCACATATATCCTATGATGTTGCAGTGGTTGCAAAACTAGGTGACTATGAAAGCAAGAATATTGACAGCAATAATACTAAAAGCAAAGCTAGCAACTCAGGCAGAAGTAAGGGTTATATGAGGAAGAAAATAGTGAGTGTGAATTCTCACAAAATATTTTAAATACATTTCTAACAAAAATATAGAAAATATAGAAAAAAAGTTATACGAAAATAAAATATTTGTTAATAAATTTAAAGTTATCAATTACATATAATGTTTGTAAATTTGATATATTAATAAGGTTACTAAATCATATTCAATTCTTACAACAATGTAAAAGTAAACTATACGATTTGATTATAAATTATAATTAATTAATATTTTTAAATAATAATAATAATATAAAAAACTATTAAAAGAAAAAATATACTATATTTCAATATTTAATCTAAAAATAGTTAAAATACCATTATTTATACCATTAATAAAGGACTCTTGATTCTTCTTTTGGATATATATAAAATTCTATTATTGTATCCTTTGAGTAACAACTTTTGTTTAAACTAAAATAATTATATATAATAAAAAAATTTACCTACAAAATAAACAAAAACTATTTACTATAAAATTATAAAAAAATAATTATATTTATTTTTAGAATTATTTTAATGAATTTTCTTATAATCTAATAACTTTTTTATTGAAATACTTATTTTTAATAATGATTTATACCATTATATAAAAAGCTACGTTATTTGGTGGCTTTTTGTGGTGTCATTTTTTAACTGGATAACTTTAGTTTCTAATAAATGAAAAATATTTTACTTATTTATTCAATAACTTTTATTTCAAAATAACTAAATACTTCTTTTTTTTAAAAATAATACATTATATGATTTTTAATACAAAATTATGTATATTTAAATTATATTATTTTTTACTTTTTAATTAATTATTCATAAAAATAATAAAATTATGTATTTTTATGTAATAAAATTGTGAATACACAGGGCTCTAGAATAAAAATTTATAAAAAAAAAAAACTTATAATATTTTGCTAAAGATAAATACGACAGTAGAAAACTGCATGACAAAAAAAGTATAAAAATTTATTAGAATAAATAATGTCATTTTTATATTTATATTTTTAAAAAAGATAATTATGTATATACGACAGTAGCATGACCATGATGATGGAATCACCATGTCCAGTTCTAAGCATTCCTAAAAGAAAATAGTAGTCATCGTTATCAGAGTTCAAATCCTCTTTGTTATTGTAGTCATATTCTTTATCATTTCAGATATTTGTCACCTTACCAAAAACTTGTTCAATATTGTCATGATCAAATATTTAAGAATGAAGGTGTCAGCCAAGTCTTCTAAAATTTCAATTATTATAATTAGTAAGATATTAGAGTTTCATCAGCTTGATACAATAATTAATTTTGCTGACATTATAATATGAATCACTTTAGGTAATACTTCAGTTAGCTAAAAATAAATAAGTGGGACCTAAAGAAAAAAACGAATACACTTTTACAAATATGTGTCACATTATCCGTTTAGTGACCATTTAAGCCACAATTTTTTAGCGTGACCTTTCAAATAAATAAACCACAATAAAAAAATGTAGCCTCCAATAATAAAAATGTGTCCTTTTCTAAATTAAAACTAAAAGGGAAAAAACACCTTAATCTCTCCTAAACCCAAAGACATCGCATATTGATGTTCCATGCCTACAAATACTCTCTGGCAAAATTTTCAATCGAGATATCTTAACACTGAATCAAAGACTTTGCATTTTTGTCCGTGAACCAGTGGCTGAGTAAGGCTTCACATACTTGTTTGTGAACTAGTGGTTAAGAAAGGTTTTGCATACCTCTTAAGCTTCACATACTTGTCCGTGAACCAGTGGTTAAGAAAGGCTTTGCATACCTCTTGGTTAACTAATGACTTTAATAGCTTGTCCAAAACAATGTACTTTGAGTGATAAAACACCGTTAAAAAGTTTAGAGTAATTGGAGAAGATTTCATGGTTGGATTGTTGAAACAACCGAAACTGACGGTAACAAAAAATTTTTATGGGCAACAACTCTTCACAAAATTCCTGACGCTTCTACAAACTCCAATAGACAATCTCACTGTCCAGATTGAAGAATTTTGAGCAAGAAATCTTTAATAAAAATTAAAACTCGATCAGACAATGTTTCACCATTGGATCTTTAAAAACACCAACACAAGTTGCTATAGGAAGTAGTTGCGAATTGTTTTTGTCTTTCTTTGTCTCTTTTCTTCAAACGGTTGTTCACACACTTTTCCACACACACCAATAATCTCACAATTGCACATATTTAGGGTTAGCTTTTTAACCTAATTATAATGTGGATGCATTATATCAAGCCTATCATGTGTCATGGACACACAAAAAATAATGTGTTTGGGTCTCACAAGGAGAGAACATGTTATCATTAGAATGCACCAAATCACCTATCTCTAACTTCCTTGAAGGTAGATAACTCTTGAAAGACACTCTATTTTGCTTCTTAGCAAAGCAATGAGAATTTTTCTACAAATGTGCCTTTTTAACACCAGACAACAAATTCTTTCTAGCTAAAGAAGACATCCCTCTCTCACTCACATGAATAATCTCATATGGCACAAGTCAGTTCCATCAACAAACTTAGCTACATGAACATCATCTTTTATAATTTTAGCCTAAGCTATGTAAAGTGTAGAGTGCTTTGTACCTCTACCCACAACCATGGAACCCTTAGTCAAGTTCCAACTATCGTCTGAAAACAAACGGTTATAGTTTTCATCACAAAACTTACCAATAGAAAGTAAGTTTAACCGAACATCAAGAACATACTTCACATGCTTCAAAATTAATCTAGAATCGGACATCTCCAAGCAAACCTGTCCAACACCAATGCATCTCGCTACACTTTCATGAGCCATTTTCACACTGCCAAAATCACTAGGAATATATGAAGTAAACAAATCCCTCCTACATGTGATACGAAAAGAAGCACCCTATCAGTCGCCCAACTGGTTGAGTTATAATAAGATTGGCATACTCAAACTCATGAACTAAAAGGAAGTAAATAGAAGTTGCATTCATCATCACTGTTATCTTTACCATTGTCATTGCTATCCTTCTCACTTTTATTTTTCAACTTCCACAAATATTTCTTTATTTGCCCGTTCTTATGACAATAGTGATAGTCAACATCTTTGTACTTGCCTTTAGAGGTTCTCGTACTTTGATCTCTGTCTTTTGGAGCATGACTGTTGTTTCTCCCCCCTATACTCATAAACCAAAATATTTGATTGAGATAATGTACCCTATGACTTTCTTCTCATTTCTTCATTCAAAACACTATTCTTGGCAAAGTCCATAGAATTGACACCATCAAGACCAAAATTGGACAATGAAGTTATGAGAATTTCCCATGAATCTGGTAAGGAGCCAAGAAGCAATAATCCTTGAATTTCTTCATTAAACTTGATACCCATAGCAGATAACTAATTCATAATTACCTAGAAGTTGTTCAAGTGATCTGTCATTGATGTCCCATTAGTATATTTCAAAGCTAATAGTTGCTTTATCAAAAACATCTTATTATTTCAAGTTTTTCTAGCATACAATTATTCAAGCTTAATCCACAAAGCCCGGACATCTGTCTCCATAATAGTATGGTCCAACACATTATCATCAATCCACATTCTAATATATCCAAAGACCTGTCTGTGGAAGAGATTTCATCCTTCATCTCTTATATTACTAGGTTTCTCATTACCAAAAGCAGGTGTATTAAAATTTTTCACATAAAGAAGATCTTCTATTTTCACCTTCCAAATATTATAATTGGAGTCATTTAGAGTAATCATTCTACTTGTGTTAGTTTCCATTGTTCACCAAACCACAAGCCGTAAACCGAAGAGCTCTGATGCCAGTTGATTGAGTCAGGTAGCAAAAGCAGTAAAATTCACTTTTATCAGAAGAATATGGAAACACCCTGAATGAAATCAATCAATCCAAAAAATAAATAAATATACAGTTCAAAATAGAAGAATAAATCAACACCAATAATTAATGTGGGAAAAACCTCTCAATAGAGATAAAAAAACCCATATGACGGTAAATACTCTAATAATACCAAAACAAAGATACAATGGGTCTCAAAAAAACCAATCACAGAGCATATCAATACAAGTCTTCCTAATCCTCAATGGTCACCAACAATGGCCCAAAATATCAACAAATTTAAATTTAACAAAGAAGAGTTCAAGAATCTCGTAACTAGAAAAATTGACACTGTTCACGAATTTTCTAGAAACCAACTAGAGATCTGACTTCAAATCCGACCGTCCAAAACAATGTAATATGAGTGATAAAACTCTAGTAAACATTTCAAAGCCATTGGAGAATATTTCACCGTTGGATTTTTGAAACAATCGAGACTAACGGTAATAGGAAATTTCTGTGGACAACAACTCTTCACAAAAAGTCCTGACGCTTCTACAGATTTCCAAAAGACAATCTCACTGTCGAGATTGAATAAATATGAGTAAGAAATCTTCAATAAAAATTGTAGCCAAATCAGACAAGGTTTCACAATTGGATTTTCAAAATAACCAACATAGGTTGCTATAGGAAGTACTTGCAAATTGTGTTTGTCTTTCTCTCTCTCTCTCTTTTCTTCAAGCGGTTGTTCACACACATCTCCACACACACCAATAATCTCACAGTTGCACACACGGTTGCACACCTTTAGGGTTAGCCTTTTACCCTAAGTATAATGTGGGTGCCTTATATCGGGTCTGTCACATGTCATGGACACACAAAACATAATGGGTTAGAGCCTCACAAGGAGAGAACCAACCCAACTTATTATTGGGTATTCAAGTGAGTCTAAGTCCCACATTGATTAGAAATGCACTACAAGAAAACAACAAAACAATACTAAAAAGATGCGTGGGTTAATGGCCAACGTAAGAAATGCGGGCCAAACCCCCTCTAAAATGTCACAACCCATGCAACGTTGAGAAAAAATTCAAAAATAAAAAATAAAACCAAGCGGGGTCCAGACCCACACACCAAAATATTATTTGCAATTAATTATTACAAGCAGTGTGGGCTAGACCCACGTAAAATGCAAAAGAAAATTAAAAAAAAATAGAACCAAGCAGTGGTTAGACCCACGCACCAAAATATTATTTGCAATTAATTAATTGCAAGAAGTATGGGCTAGACCCACGCAAAATGCAAAATAAAATTAAAAAAAACAATAAAACCAAGTAGAGGCCAGACCCACACACCAAAATATCATTTGCAATTAATTAATTGTAAACAGCATTGGTTAAACCCACGCAAAACACAAAAGAAAATTAAAAAAATAAAATAAAACCAAGCGGGAGCCAGACTCACGCAATAATTAATTGCAAGCAGTGTGGGCTAGACCCACGCAAAACGCAAAAGAAAATTTAAAAACTAAAAATAAAACCGAGCGTGGGCAAAACCCACGCATCAAAATATTATTTGTAATTAATTAATTCCTAGCAGTATGGGCTAGACCCACGCAAAATGCAAAAGAAAATTTTAAAAAAACTAAAACCAAGCAGGGGCTAGACCCACACACCAAGTATATTTAATTAATAAGTATAATAATAATCGTAACATGACAAAAAAACTTTTCTGGTCTGATGGTTAAGGGTTCTCTCTACGTGCTAAGAGGTTATGGGTTCGACACATGCATAATTTATTATATTTAATTCTGCATTCGGTTGCGTGGGTATAGTTGTTTTCTTGTAGTGATGAAAAATTGAGCAACATATAAGATATAAGAACTACAAACCCAATATTTTAAGGTTTTGTGTTGAAGATGGTGTCACTATCTTATATATGTCAGACTCTTGTCTCATTCTTATTTGATCTCTTCGTTATTTTTCCTATGAAATTTTCTCAACAAGTTATTGTCAAATATCACATCGAGTTTGTCAAAGTGTATTGAGATTGCATACCAAGCACTAACTTCAACCAGACATCGTGAATCATGATAGAAGAAGTTAAGGATTCCACTATCTTGGAAACCTAGCTAGAGTTATGCATCTTAGCTATATCAATTACAATTGCCCAATCCTAATGGGACTTATATCTTTCCGACATGAACAGAAGGCTAATAACTCATCCTGCTTTTGAGTGAGTACATGTCGCAACACAACAGTAATTTATCAAAATAGTTGGTGTTTGATTCTCATAAACGTTTCGCTGCTGCAGGTTTGTTGGATCATCTCAGCTAGTTCTGATCTCAATGATCGACCTTATGTATAACAGCATGATTCTCTAGGTTCAATTATATATGATTTATTCACTACTCCGCTCTGACATATATAAAATGTTAAAATATAGATATAAAGTCTATGGTTTGTAGCCAAAGTAATTTTTCTACATAGTCAATCATTCTTCACATACAAAAAAATATACTACCTGCATCTAATCTAAAAGGGACCTTGAAATAACGCCAAAAGATTAAAAACTGAGGAAGGTTTATTGGGTAGAAATGTAAATTCATTATTGTATAGTAGATTTAAAAAAGATTGTCATCAGTCATGAATTACTATAAATTCATTACAAGTAGACAGAAACAATTAATTAGTATAACAACAGCGAGAGCGAGGGAAAAAGGGTGTAATTTTTTTTCTGAAATTAATAAATAGGTAATTTGTTTTTTTTTTAGTGAAATGGGCAAGTCGTGAGGCGGTATAATAGTTTAAAACATTAAAGTCGTCTTGCAAGGACACAATTTCTTAAAACAGAGGTTTAAGCCTATTAATTATTTCAAAGTTGTGTCTATACGATTCCATTAAGTGATGTAAGGTCGTGAGGCATACGCTTCAGTTAGTTATGCATGAACGAAATTGTTAGAATGTTATAGGATTTCAATTTGAGTAAATTTTTTAAACTTTTCTGCAATAGGTTTTAGGCGAAAGTTTTGTATCATTACTAATGGAACGATTCTATATTATGTAATAATAATATCAGACATTTCTTTATAAATGATTGGCCATTCTATAAAATAAATTGATAGTATAAAAGGCAATGGGAAAAATATCTTTAATTTATGATAATTTTTTAAATGGAATATTTTAAATTTGAAGATGATGTGATTTTTTTTGAAAATTTTCAATATTTAAAGTTTTAACCTTTAAAAGTCTGTTATAATATTATATTACTTAAAACTTAATTTTTTTAATTTATTATTACATATTAATTTTTAAATTTTTTCAATATTTAAAATTTTAAACTTTAAAAGTCTGTTATAATATTATATTAATTAAGTTTAAATATTATATTACTTAGAAATTATTTTTTTAATTTGTTATTAAATATTTATTTGATATATGTTAATAGGTTGTGAAATGTGTAGAAAGTGTTGTTATATTGTAAAATGATAATAAAGTATTTAAAATTTTGAAAGAAGAAAAAAATGTAAAATAGAAATATTAAAATGTGTTTGAAGGAAAGTTAAAGTGATAAATTTTAGAAAAAAAAAATAAATAACAAAAATGTTTCATTAAATTATAAAAATAATTGATATAAAAATTATATTGATTCTATATATTAAATTTGTATTTAGAATTGAGAAATTGGAAATTGATTATGAAGTAAACGTAATTAAGTTTAAAGTGTGATAAATATAGAATAAACAAAATAAATAATTTACATAAATATTAAATATGATTGTTTTGGTTAAACAAAAAAAACAAAAACTATTTATGTGAAGATGTGTCACATGGGGTCTTCTTCTCTGTTTTCGAGGTCGTTGTGGCTGAGGCTCAGGTTCGGTTGGAGGAGGTGGTGGTGGTGGACTATCGTGAGATGGATTATCAGACCCTTCATGAGGCATAGTCAATTGATAATAATGCATGGGTGATAATCCACAGAATGTTGATGGTGGAAGTCCCAAACATCTTTGATGTTGCAGAAAGCAAATTTTCTTGCAATGCAAAAGTAGTGAAAGTGGTAGGGACCTGAAATGGAAGTT
>Ga0099824_1001851_pt1 | contig 30521 bp, 14 predicted proteins | sample SiratrowhiteBW_FD_76837 | JGI IMG/M metagenome (GOLD analysis project Ga0099824, IMG submission 76837) | Root nodule microbial communities of legume samples collected from California, USA - Siratro white BW | ecosystem: Host-associated > Plants > Roots > Nodule | place: USA: California... | reverse complement strand
TACAGTGATATAAGATATTATTTTTCTTATCTATTTAAGAAAATTCAATAATTTAACATCCTAAACTTCACTCTATTTTTTTTTTTTTTTAAAAAAAAAAAAAATTTAATTTTATTTATTTATATATATTTTTTTTTTTAATATTATTTTATTAATTTTTTTTTTTTTTTTTTTTTTAATTTTCTATAAGAAAATATATAAGTTATTGTATCAATTTAAACGTAATCTCTAGTTTCCATGTAACTCTCAGGGGTTACCAAGGAAGCTCTCTCTGTTGTAAACAAAAAAAAAAGTCACGCATATTAATTATTTAATTCATACGTATAATTAGGAAAATAAAGTTCCGACAATTCTATCAATTATTTACAACCTATTTCTAGAAGTAATATAATTATTATAAAAATAAACTTTTATATTTGTAAGAAAGAAGAAAAGATAAAGAATAAAATAATAATTGTGAGGTGAATATAAAAATTTGTTATTGTAAAAATATGATGGTACAAATAAATATTTTATTAAACACCAACTCATAGAAAAATAAAACGTCCTTTCGTTTGAAAAACTATTATGTCATTATATCATCGTCATCTTTTTCCTTTCCAACGTTCCCTTTCACCTTCCTTCTTGCGACCTTTCTGAGTTCATCACAAATGGTCCAACGGCAAATCGGTATACACGTTCACAGTTTTTTTAGTAAAATGAACGAATATTGTGCTTTGACTTTTTCTTTTGAAGCTATAACGTTGAAAAACATAAAAATAAAGTAAAAGATAAAGAAAATCGAAAAAAAAAAAACATTACACAAAAGAAAGACTATGGTATCAAAAGATTATTATTATTATTGTAAAAGAAATGCTAAGTAAAAATCAAACCCATTAAAGACCATTTTTTGTTTCCAAAAGGATAAAACAACCTATGAAGTTTGGTCTATCAGACTATAAATATGAGAAGAAAAGAAATCCATGTCTGTGAACTTGATTAAGGACTAATATTGCTCAATCCTCAAATTCATGATGGTTCTACTTTGCAGTAGGGTTGCAGTATCCTTTGCGCTTTCTTTCAATACCTTTTTTGCTTTTTGGAGGACAATGATAAATAAGTTACCAACAAGAATAAATTTAACTAAAAGGAAAGTCATTATTTAAGATAATTTTTACCATTTTGTTTAAAGTCGGAAGAAACAATCCAACATCTTTTTGTAACTTGGGAAATAGCATAAAAGGTGCGAGATATTTGGTTAGGAGTGTCCTCTGTTAGACATAATGATGTTATACATCATTTTAAGAATTTTTATATGATAGGGTTAGGAAAGAAATGTAATCTGATGTGAAAAGGTATGTAGGCAACAATTGTTTATAAAATTTGAAAATATAGAAACAGAATTGTGTTCAAGAATGGTAGAATGTATATGCAAAATTTTTTTACCTTAATACAATTTAATGCTCGGACCTGGGATGTGTTTAAGTGGCATGTGATAGACAAATCTTATTCTGACTGTCATTTCTGCCCAACAGTATGCTTGACAGATTCAAGTTAAGGGTATTTAGCTAAGTTAGAAACCTTGGTAAGGAGAGTTAGTAAGCTATTAAGATAATCCCAAAACAAGACCAAGCAACGAGAAATGGTACTATGTGTGGAGGATTATTAATCTCGGAAAGGAAGAGATGCAAGGTATTTTATTCTTTTGAAATAGGAATGTTTAAATTGTTGTTAGGTCTATTATAAACTTGACTTTCACTTGTCTAAATTGTCTATTTCTTTTGTTTTATAATAGAATTAGAACACTCCTTAAGTGTTTTCATTAATTCAATTCTTCACAGTTAAAGAAAAAATAATAAGCTTCTCTCGAAAGAAAATCAGAATTATCACACACATAAATAGAAAAATGGAATAAAGCATCATATAGTTTAACTTAAAATATCCAGCAAAGTACAAACAAATTGATAACGTCAACCACAAGGTGAAAATGTCAAGCAATCTAACAAACAAAGTGAAAATGTCAAGCAATGTAACAAAGTGAAAATGTCAAGCAAACTGGTTCGTCATGAAACGCAAAGGAAACAAGGCAATGTTTTGTCCTTGAGAAATGTATAAGAACACTCCACAACCAAAAGATCACTCCATGTTGTTGGTATTCAGATTCAGAGCATCCTTGATTCTCATAATAGTTGAGGTTAAAAGGGAGTTCACAGCTGCCCCAGCTTTCCTGTTTGGCATATTGCGTCCATCAGCACTAGCTAGTATTTGAAATGCCACAGTCAGCAATGAGCTTCCCAATCTTTCACTATCTGAACCATCAAAGCCTCCCATAGAAGCATTTGGGTCACCATCTGGAGAGAGGACAAACCCTGATGGAAGAACTGGTAACAGTGAAGAGTCTTCTCCCGTTATGGCCGCAGTCATAGTTGCTACATCAGTTGGAGCATATATAATATACGATCCCATGGGGCTTGTGTAACTCTCTTGAAGAATCAGTGCATTGTTTTCGGTAGGGATGAATGGCTACACATGAAAAATTGAAGTGAAAATAACAAAAGTACTTGAAGAATCAGTAATCAAGTTAGGGTTGTGTCTGTTAAAACCTAATTCAAAGTTGTCTGTTACGTTAACCCTATAATTTGACAAAGGATGCCTTATGACAGTGTTTGTTTGATATAATTTTACTAAAAATTAAACTAAAAAAAGTTGAAACATGAAACAAAAAGAAAGATTCGAATTACCCGAATAACCGATACACAGTTCCCAGGGTGAATTCCATTTGAGATGTTGGCAACCTTGTGTGCCTGGTTTCCACATGTAAGAACATCCCACTGTGTATGTAAGAAAGGAACACGTGAATATTAATCATTCTGCAAAGAAAGGTTAATTGAAATCTAACTAACAAATAAAAGTAATTCTTGTATATAATAAAAGATTAGTTAGGTAGATTATTGTGAACCTGAGCACGGTTCTTATCATCCATGAAGAACTCAAAAAGTTTCATATAATGGAGAGGAAGCCAAATGGTGGTAGCAGCTGCAACAATCATGCCATTTGGTTGTCCAATGATTTTGCTTTCGCGAATAGAGACCCTCACCCCACTATTATTCGCCAGGTCACAAAGAGGAAAGTCCAAGCCATCTGCCATGGTTATACTTTCACAGAAGATTTTCAGCATACGATGAGAAAAATTCATTATACTTCGCCTTCCTTCAAGAGAATTGATCACTGAACAATGGATTAAGGTAAAATATTTGAGTTAACTATAACCACATAATCATCTATCATAAAGCATATATATATATATATATATATATATATGCGCGTAAGGGTTTTGAGTGGAATATGACAAAGTGTAACCTCCTGCAGCGTCATGATCAGGTATCTTTTCAACAAAAAAGGCAGCAAATCTCTCGCACATTCTTTGGAGTTCCATAATCCACCTTTCAGCTCCGTAAGCAACGCCCTTAGCAATAATCTCTTTGTACAGTGGATGTGTTTGGATTTTATCATCCACTTCCACGTGCTCAACCCAAGTAACCTAACATAAAACGTAACATATTTTTGATTAATCTGTCGGATAAAAAAAGATATGATATTTGAACACTCCACTAAAATAACTGGATTTAGTCTTACTATTTAAAATAAAACTAAATTTAATCGCAGGATGTAATTCAATACTATTGAAATTATATGATTTTGTGAAATAGTGAATCCCAAAACAATGATACACAATTTCTAAATCTGGATAAGCAAAAAGTTTTCAATAATTTTAGCATCAATTTAATTCTAATTCATTCGTATAATAGCTAACGACAATTTTTTTTTAACATGAATTATATAAATAAGAGTATTTTAAAGATACTCTAACCCTACTATAAAAAAATATAAAACATACACAAATTCACAAAATAATACATAAAAAAAATTAAAAGATCCTACCCCTCATCACACCATACCATTAAGTGCTCAAGAACATTACTTAGATAGCAAAAACCCTTACAATGAACTCAAACCCACCTAAAATAAATATACGTTTGCCATAAGACTAAAAAACAGTTGACAACAAACTTGAAAGTAGAAAAAACAAAGAAATTACGACAAACTTTAACCAACAAAAGTTATTTCCTTAAATCTGTTCTTTAGTTTCTGAATTATGTCCCAATACTTCATTTCAGTTACCTTCAAACATATATAAATTCTTTTAAAAGAAATTAAACTAAAAACTAAAAAAAATTCCTTTCATATTTAATTGTTGAGTAAATGCTCAGACATTATTGGCCTAGCAAGTGGTACAAGCAATGTGTAAACCATTACATTTTAGGCCTTCGTTTTAACAAGGTACCAATCCATTCCAGAATGAATTTACTTTTATATAAAACGTCTTTCTCAATAACATGTAGAGTATTTCAATCTTATAATGTATAGTAGAAGATCTACTAAAGTACTTCACCAATATGTAAATTACTAACCATGCAGCACCCATTAGGCAGTTCCTGGATCAAGCATCCAGAGGGATATTTCCAAGAGTGAAAAATGGAGGATTTTTGCTGAAAGGAATCAAATGACACATCTGCTATCACCAGCCCTTCTTCAATTTGTTGACAGTAACGAAGGAATTGATATTCACGAGGTGGCACAAAGGGTGAAAGAACATGCATTTGCTGGAACATCTGTCATAATAAAAGTATTGCCAACAGATTAAAAACTTATATTAAAGAGCTTAACTAAAAAAAAATTACAAAAAAAAAGTTTTCATGAAAATATATATATACCAACTGCAAGGCTCCACTTCGGCTTCCTGGGAAACCTCTTTCAAGTACTTTCGTTGTTTCTGCTTTTGAGACAATTGTTGGGAACAGATTGACCCATTTGTCCTGAAAAAATGAATTCATCACCATGCTCTTACGAGTAAATACTTTTTTATGTCGATAGTCAATATTGCAATATTAATTAAAAACTAAGAGAAAAATAGTCAACAGCAAGGGTTATGATATGCTTACCGGATCTAGAAACATGTCAACAAGCTGAATGCCATTAATGTTCACTATTCCTGATTCTTTGGTTGCTTCAATACGCACGTTTGGCCCTTTGAAATGTTTGGTCTTTGGGAACATTTTTTGATAGTTTTCAAGCAGAAGATAGAGCTTCCCATCTTGATTTGAAGACTTAATCCAAAAGGGCTCATTAATCCGAAGAAGCCTAACTAACTCATCTATTGCGGTAGCAGCAACCTTAACCATAAGGTTTTTTTCTATGCTTTCACTTGCATATAAGTTATGGCCACCATCCATCATTTGCAAAGCAAGACTTGGATCATGACTTGAACTTCCACCCATCACTTGGTTCAGTGGATTTCCCAGTGCTGCATTTGAACTTTGTCCTATCATGGGAAAAAAACCCTGTTGGAACTGCTCAGGTGATACCATCTGGCTCTCCAAGTACCTCGAAAGAAGACGAGACACCTTCTCATGCTGAAAACCAATTCATAAATATATATATATATATAATTAGAATATAAAACCAATCAACCTACTACAGTTCTTCTGTTTAAAACTGTAGCAAGCAAATACTGTATGTATTCACATGAAATATAAAAAGAATCAGTGAACGAGTTCACTAACCTCTTCCTTTAGGTGAAGATTTTCAAGTTTCATATTATGGATAGCATGTTCACGATCTCCTTCAAGACACGGTGGTCCCCCACAAGATGGGCAAAGCATACTCTTCAAAGCCTCTTGCATTGTAACATTCTCTGTGTGTATCCTATCATTCTCAACTCGAAGAGCAGTGTTATCTGCTCGCTCGTGTTGATTCTTTAGGTCACATACACATAAAAAATGGTGAGTTATATATTAAACACAATATTTCTCACTCTTTTCTTAAGCATCTTTAGAAACTGTTTTGTACAATCTCACTGTAGAAAACACTTCCTCTAAAATGACTAACACTAAGTATGAATACATTCTAAATGAAAAGTATAAGACTAAAATGAATACCTTGATTTGGGTCCTCTTATTCTGAAACCAGAACTTGATTTGCCTTGGCTCAAGTCCAATCTCAGCAGCCAACTGACGTCGTTGGGCCTCATCAGGGTGTGGGCAATCCTTGATGAATCTTTTATATGAAAAAAATAAACACCACTAGTTAGTTCTTTCTTTAGCAACCTATGAAAAAAAAGTACATTATATAAGAAATATCCAACTATTCCTGGTTAACAAATGATTTCAGCTCAAAAAAGTTTTGATACACATCATGTAACTTTAACAGGAGTATACTTCCCTCTTGCAGGGATAATATTTTTTCCTTTTCAAGTTTCATAAAAAGTAAAAGAAGTTAGAAGAAAAAAAGGGTTCATATGTGAGGGTAACCTATATGGGTGATCATGTTGTATTTTACAAAGGTAATTTTAGTAACTCCATGTAAATCTAGAATAGGTTCCATGAATAAACAATCTCTCTCTTTATATATATATATATATATATATATATATATATAAAGTCCAAACCAATTCATAAGTTTATTCTTTGTTAGAATAGAAAAAAAATAAAAATAAAAAATACTATAAAAATATAATCAATTATATATATATATATATATATATATATATATATATATTATTTGTTTTTACCTATATAATTAATTATATAAGAATTATATATAATCAATTATGTAGGTCTCTAATATAAAGACAAATGATACATCAAATGCATAATCCATTATGGATTATGTATAAACAATTATACATGGTAGATAATCAATTATGCAGTAAAACTTTTAGTAAACCCCTAATATTTTTCCTATTGAGTTAAGTACATGAAAAGAAGTAGAAACATTTGTAGATTTTACATAATGTTAATGCCTTTTAATTACCTTATAATTACATCATAAAAAACAATCAAAGTCTTTAATGAATTTGATTTGTCTTAGTTCTTCAACTTAACCCTCTTTAACCCTAAATAATATACTCAACATATGTTTAATTTGACTGTTGTATTCTAATCATATCAAATAATTTGTTAGTAGCTCTGTTTGCAACTTTCAAGTAGGAAAAAAGTTGAGTTCAAATTAAATTTGATTTGTAAAAGACGAGAACCATTCATTTATAAATAGAATATATTTCATTAAATATAATAATTATAATTACATATATAGATAGAAAAAATTTACTGCACTAGTCAATTTAACAAAAAAGATCATATATAATGAAAACACTCAAATTCAATAGATAAAAAAATATTAAAAAAATAATGTCGATAGAAAAAACAACCAAACTATTTTGCTGATAAGAAAAAACAACCAAACTTGGTTAATATATTGATTAATGTAATTTATCAGTATGGAATTCACTATGGTTAGTTTAATAAAATGTGAAATAGTATTTTCATCAAATATGTGCACGATTATGACATTCATTATACAATCCAGCACCAAAAGTGTTCTTTAAAACAATTAATAGTTCATTAGTTCTATAAAATTTATTTTGAGAGATTAGCTTTAATTTTTTTTAAAATAATTGATTTGTGTTAGGGTTTCATATTCTGAAATCAAGTTGAGAAGAATACTTTTTCTTTGTTGCAGAATACTTTTTCTTTCTTGGAAAAGTAAATTTACTTTTAGAGTATGACTGAGATGCATGTTTAAATTGGTCATATATTTGTATTGAAAAGTGTGCTTTAAGCTGAAAAGTGTGAAAATCGTTTTCTAAATTACAAAAACCAGACACTAAATAAACACAATTTGTGAATTCGCATCTAAAATGAATTTTACTTCATAAAGATTTTTTTTTTCCACTTCTCTTAATCAAAATCGGTTCGACACACCGCAAAGTGGATTTTCCCTTCGCAAAACATGCAAGGGCATGGTACAAATTAATATCGGTACCATTAATCATGATCCTAGTGACAATCAAAAGCACATTAAACCAAAATTAATAGGAAAACCCTTGAGCAAATAGATCAAACCAAAATTCATCAAAGAAAAAAAAAATTTGATGAACCCAAGAGGAATTTAATGTGGAGAGAGATCTATTGAGGTCGATTAAAAAAAATGCACAATTAAATTGAATGAACATGTAGAAATAAATCTAGAAGAATTATGTGTTTACTCTTTAATTTCTTTCACCCAAAAAGCAAATGCTCCCTCAAAATGAAGCAAATCAAAGTATTAATTAAATTGAAAGAAATAATGTTAACCTAAAGGGTTATTTTAATTACCTTTCAAGTCTTGCTGTTTGAGAAGAAGTAAGACGTTTGTACGAGGTTTTCCTTCCGCTGTTGCTGTTGGTGTTGTTCAAGTTTTGAGAACCTTCATCACCAGAACCACCAGCACTTGCCATTGAAGAAGCCATTTTTCAAGCAGAGTAAGCAAGCTGCAATTACAACTATGGGAGATTTCTGAGCCCTTAGGTTGTTTATATATGGCCCTAAGTCCTTCATACCCTCAATATCTTTGCATGTATGACTTGTCCTCCACTAAAAGTCAAAAGTAAAAAAAAAAAAAAAAAGCAATAACTTGATTATTTTTAACGCAACATTTTTTTTTGGATTCTTGTGTCTGAGAAGATAAATAGAAAAATATTATTAATATTTTCCATGTAATATAATTTTATTAATTGTTGATAAGTAGGAAAAATTGTAAAATGCGTGTATTTAGGCAAACCACCGATTTCGGAAAAGAAATAATCTGTGGAATTTGATTGCGGCAATGGAATATCTTTGAAGACTCCCATTGGTTAAAAACTAAATTAAACATAATTTTAGAACTATAAAATGAATTAATTATGTGAGAGTCTCGTTAAATAAAGCACGAGTTATTTAGTTAAACCAAACAGAATAATAAAATGTATGTTAAATATGTATTTAAAAACAATATAATTCTACTGAGATGAGTACTGAAATCTCCTAGTCAGTTCAAAGGAAAGAAAGTAAAACAAGATAGTAAATTTAGAATTTGAAATAAAGAACGAATAAAAAGAGTTTTTTTGAATTTTTATTTTTTATTTTTGAAAGACATTTTTCTTTCTTTCCTTTTTTTTTCGTTTTTTCTTTAACTAGACAACAAAATGTACCGTTGCCATTACGTATTCTCTTCATCTACTCTCTTCTCACTCAATAATATCATAAATAAACAATTATGAAAAGTTAAACGTATAATAATTTAAAGAGCAAATATTAAATAAATTATGTCATTTGGTTTATGCAATAAATGTTTTTTTTTTCTTTATTAATTTATGTCTTGGTGTAATAAACTTTTATTTTGGTTTTCTAGAAGGTGTTACATGATTTAAAACGACTTTCCACGCGGAAGACTACTTTAATTTCACTTTAAAACATTATCTTCTTATTTTTGTTTACTAGAATAACTTTTAATTGTAATTTATTTTTCTTTTGCTTTTCCGGTATGTTACAATTGAATAAAAATTGTATATTTATCACCTCGATAGCATCAACATTAAACATTACAAACTTGCAAGTGTGTCTTAGAAGAAAGTCCACCTCCCACAATCTCCTGTGGTAGGACTCATATAAATCAAGAGTAGTATGTTACATTTGTAGCCTCATTGGCAACATTTTTTTATCAATAATAATAGATAAATAAATATAAAGAACATTTGAAATGTTTCAATCTTTTTACTGCATATTTACAAGCAGTTTTATAGACATAAATATATGCAGAGAACATCAGCTGTTACAAGCAAAGAATGATTATACCAGTTTGAAATATCTCATACTTGTTACAAAAAATTAAGATACACATTTCTCCCCCTTTATATTAAGGTTGAGTATTGACTTTTTATTTATTGTGCTAAATTCAAACCCTTTGTACACAGAACATATGGAATACTTTCTTGAACATGTTATATTGTCTTCTTCTGATCCTAATGTATGATTATATCTTTAGATGTTCAGTGGTTCAATCCTTCTCGGCTTTCAAACCTAATTTGATCTTGTTGTTTTCTTCATAATGAGAAAGACTTTCACTCTGCAAAGTACATTTTTGCGTTGCTGTGTTTCCTTAGTTCTAGTGTAAAAAAACATTTTATAAAAATATCTTGTATATGGGTTTCGGCAACCCTATTAACCTTATTCTTTAATAAAAATTTTATTATTACTAATAAAAAAATCACAATCTAACATATCCGAAGGAAAAACTCACCTGAACACAACATTGCATAAAAAGGAATGAGAAAATCAAATTATATAATAAATAGTAAGAAATACAGAAATAAGCATTTTACATCTTTCGAACCTCTGATCAACAGTTAAATGTGGATGAGTGTAACACTGTCACGAGATGTAGATTCATTTTCAAACAGATTTTCAGTTTGAGTGATCAACATAGATACATTCCTTAACATAGCGCACACATATATTGGAATGATGACTATATTCAAGCACGTGAAACCATGTTAGGTTTTAAAAAATTCTGGTGAAATCTTTTTCTTGAATAATGGACTCTTTTTAACGAGATATTTCTTTCTGTTTAGTTTTCAGGATCGATGACGATAAGATAAAACTATCAGTACATACTTCCGATCTTTGAAACAAGAATTAAATTTTAAGAAGGAAATTATCTTCTAATTCTTAAGCTGAAGAAAAGAAATAAAGAAGAAATCAAAAGTTTCATATGTTTACTCTCAATAAAAAGTTACATCAAATTACCCAATCAATTATCCACAAACAAAATCATAAAATCTATATAAAAACTATACCAAGAATATTCACTCTCGGTAGAGAGTTACATCAAATCACCCAATGTTTCCATTAACAAAACCATATAATCTATGAAAAACTAGACTAAAAATATGTCTTCAACCCTGCAAGAATATTCTCAACACCATTTATCTTTATTCAAACATCTTGTGTTAAGAACCCTTTACAGAAAGTTAATGTCTAGATCTAAGAAACACCATTAGTTATGTAGAGGATAAAATGCAGCAAACTTTCATCAGTGCTAATTTTGCCAAAGAAAAGCAATGACAAAGTAGAAAGAAGCAAGGAAAAAAATAGAATAAGATGAGGATTGTTATATACTGTAATATAGTATTCTATGAACATTTTAATGAGATATAACATATTTCAATTACGTGTTGGATTTGGTTGAAGAGAGTGATATTAGTAAGGTTTTATGTACGTTTAGATATTGTGTATCAATAAACTTTTTTTTATAAAGATTGGAATATTTTTCAAATATTTTTTTTATTTAGTTTATTTTTTCCGGTTTAACAAAAACCATTACTTGATCTAGAATTTTATGACAAACTACATTTTATCCGAAGAATTTTTTTTTTTTGAATAGCAAAAAATGAATGAATAAAAGGAAGTATTTCAGGGATGTTCCAACCCTATACATAATACTGAATTAAGAACTAAGTGCCAAAAAACCTAAATATCTTTCTAAACATATTTAGGCATTTCTCTTAACACCAAAAATCAAGAAGAGACAGAAACAAATACAATCCACATAAGAAACTAAAACTACCCAAAAATAATATGAACAAAATACCTCCTATGAAACTATAGCATCTATGTTATTGAACATGGTCGTATCACCCTTACCACTTTACCCTGCAAAACTAGGTCACTCCTAAACTACCAATTACAAATCTCACCTTACTAATATAAAATGCTAAGCCAGAAAAAGTAGTAATATTATCGGAAATAAGTGTCAATCCGATCCGAGTAAGAAAAAGTGATTCTCTCTAACTTAAACTTAATCCAAAGCCAACCCGACTAAAAGTTTCCACTCTATGATCATTGATTGAAGGAAGTCCTAATGAATTTTGTCAATGTTCGATCAAGACATGTAGAGGTTGTTCTTTATGTTTCTCTCAAAAGATATCTAAATTGTTTAAAAATCTGATTTCATACAGAACCAGGACTTTTATAATTAGTGACTCTCAATATGCGCTTCCAAAGCCTCGCTTGCTCAAGGAATCTATATTCACTTAGTGAATAACATCCAAAAACACAATTAATAATAATATTTAGTAGAATAAACTTCTAATAAAGTCAAGCACAAATCTATAATATGTATATTAAAATTGGTTTATCATCCATTATATTGCCTCATCCAAAAAACTTGCGAGCCAAAACTACTTATAGCTACAAGTTCACCATTGATAATGGACAATTCAACACCCACTTGCTTCTTACTATACTGTGAGATTGATACATTTCCTAATATGTGACATATATCATTGGTATTATTTCTGTCTAACAGATAAGTCAAAAACAGAATAACCTGCCAAGAAATAACAATACCAGTACCTTGGATGGAAAAGTGAGTTCTCAAATGAATATGTGGACTGTACTTCTAAGACACAATGCCTAAGTCCTACAACAGTTGTGCAGTAGGGAATAGAATTGGTAGTGGGATTGATGAAATATGAGCCCGTTAGGATTGTTTGGGCACAGAATAGGTGTTAGGTAGTTAGGAAAAGATGGTGCAACAATGCATTGGTGAGGATTTAAAGATTAGGAAGAAGGGGAAGCAGAGGAGCATAACACTGAGAGGGAATACATTTGAACTATGAACTATGAGAGGGAATACATTCTACAGGGTAATAGTTACTGAGAAGAGAAACATTTCTAATTGTCAAACACTGTGTGTGCCTGGTGTTATTATAATTATAAGACTGAAATTACAAATGTCTGGTGTAGTAGGGACAGGATATTATGTCTTGTAATGTTTTAGGAAATAGATTGAGGGGATTAGCACCCAAGTCTAATATATTTTGTAAATAGACTTTATAATATTTATATTCTGTCTTATTATTGAATGAAAGAAAAATCTGTCAAGAAATAAGTATTACTACTTGGATTCCAAAATTAAAGTTCAATATGAATATTTCTTTAAGATATTTCATGATGTACCTAACAACTCTGATATGAAATTTGTTAAAGACATGATTGATATTTAACACAAATGAAAAACACATATAATGTCAATTATATTATCAAACAATCAAATACCATAGAAATTCAATGAATATTTTTTTTGTCAACAAAGTATATATATTAACTCATATACGAACACAAAAAATTAACATAAAAGCTTGAATGGTTATTAAGAACAATATTTTATCAAGTTAGGATAAAGAGCTCATGGAAATATGTGTTTCTTTAGCTATATCACAAGTCAATTTTTCTTTTAATCATTAATAAAGAATATAATATAAATACTGGTAATAAAATTATTCCAACCTGTTTTCAAAAACTCTAAACAATACACATTAGGTTAAATCTCTCCCAATAAGAAGTCAACTTATTGCGAAAGTATTTTGCAACCTTATAATTATTATTCTTGAAAAAGGTTAGAGTACACCAAAAGTGTTCAGTTTTTATTTATAATACTTTTTATTGATAAAAAATTATAATTATTAAGATATTGCTTTGAAATTGTTTGACTTGAAATATGAGAAAGGGGATTATATATAGTGGATGTACAATTAACTGTTTGGATTGGGGTACCATTGAGCAGGGGTTTTGTATTGTTTGTGAGTTTTTTTTTTTTTTTTTTATGTTTTTAAGTACTTTTAAAATTTAGAGGTTGGTCAACAAAAAATTATTTTATTGAATCAATCAATTGAAAAAAAAAAATCTTTATATCATGTAGGTAAAAGAGTGAATAATCTGGTAAGTAAAGCATATGCTGTTAAGAAAAAGGTTGGATGATTAATAAAAAAAACCTTAATCTCTCCATGTAATTTTGAAAAGCCTTTCCCCAAGACTTTTTAATTTTCCTAAAACCAATCTTGATATGAATGTATAGAAGAGATATGTTCATTGATTTTTCATAGAAATTAGAATACTTATATGAAAGAAATTATCAGGAAGCCATTCGATGAATTACAATTTATGATGAAAAAAGATAGATAAAAGTGGAGAGAAGAAATATACAATCAATTTTATACACTAATTTGATCTTAACCATGATCTAGACATAATTTCTTAATAAACTTGAGATTTTAGTATAACAATCCAGATATAGAAGCAATACATTTTCCATGTAATTATTTGAATCCTTGATACAAATCATCATATTGTGGTGGATAAACTTTAGAAAACTACTTCATATCTTGCGGTGGTTAAGGTACTTAAAGATCTCATTGTACCTGTATTTTCTCATAAATCCAAAAGACTCTTAGACTTTTACTTATACACAGCATGCAGGGGAATAGTCTTTTTGACTTCTTGTTTGTCTATATTAATGGCCTCAAGAAGTTTTTCGTTTTAACATTTCTATAAACATACCCATTATCATTGAAAAAATGGGTTTAACAAGAAATACACAACACCACTAGGATAACTTGAACTCATTCTGTAAAAGCATGTTAGTTATTAAGTTAGAAGCAAGACGAAGATATTGCTGTTAATTGTTAAAATAGGTTAATGAATACTCAGAAAAAAAGGGAGTGAATTAAGTAGTTGTAGTTTTTTTTTTTTTCAAAAAAATTGAAAGCCTTTATGGAAAACATTTTTCTAAAATTTCAAAAAATATTTAAGAAATTCAACTCTGAAGGATAAAGGAAAATGAAATTCTTAATTAAGATAACTGATTAGTAATGTATGGGTATGCACAGCCATAACAACCAAAGTCCTATTTAATAATGCAATAAAAAAATTATGTCCCTCTATGATCTTATCAAATGCTTACAATGAAAAAATGTTCACTAAATAAAGAAAAAACAATAGAAAAAATAATACCTAATTAACAACTATAAAGTATTCAATTCAATTTATACAATATTAATCTAATTAATAAATCACAATTAAGATTAGGTCAGTGCTCAATTAAAAGAATTTTTATCAATGAAAGTAAAGTTTATAAGAATGAACACAAAATTTATAATGGCTCATTCTTATCCACTTTAAATTCGTACTAGTCTTTAATCAACCTATTTGAGAGTTTTTACTATAATCTTAATTATGTACAAATATCTCATTTTTTAGAGTTGTAATGCTTACCTAAGAAGTCTGGAAAGAAACTCAATGGATAATCCTACCTTTGTTGCTTGAATCCACCATCAAGACTTCAAAATCTTGCATAATCAATGATAATTAAGAATGAGAAACATACAAACAAATTGTGTAAATTTTCAATCAGATTAATGATATCAATGAGAAAAATAAGTAAGATTTTCAACAAAGTTTTCCCTTTAAAAAAAATTCCATATGAGTTTCTCATAAAGAAAGCTTTAATCATTAAAAAAAAAAATAGACTTTCAAAATAGGCTTGGTCTTGAACTTTCAAATATTCAAATTCTCTCTTTAGTATTCAAATGTCTAACACAGGAAATCAAATATAGGACCTTCTTTAGAGTAATTGAATGCTTGATCAAGTGCTCAATGGAGTAAGCATGTACCCTGTGGAGTATATGAATACTTTTGAAAAAAAAATTCAAAAATTAAGCACTTTAGACTGCCCAAATACTTCAACAAATACTCAAATACATTTTTTTAAGTATTCTATTATTTTTCAAGTATGATGATACTTTTCTAAGTAAACTTAGACCCAGTTTAAAAATATTTTTAAATAAAAGACAGAGGGGAAATCAATGTCAATGCACACACCAGTAATGAAAACAATAATAAGCACATTTACCAAAAATAATAGATTTGGAATTCAATAAAATATGATAAATACAACTCAAACAAGATACAATGATAATGGGAAAAAGAGTGATTATCAAGATGAGATCTCATGAGGAAGTATAGAGACAATGATATTTCATAGGAGAAATACCAAACATAAAGAGAAGTATAGAAATGATGTAGTATTCTAATAGACAACATTATAAGTCATAACTTATATAGGCGTGTTGAGGTTAGAAGCAGCATTAGTTGGAGGTTCGAGTAGGTTTAGATAGGTGCAGGGGATGTCACTGGTGGTGGGTGCAGGGGTCCTGACACTTTGTCTCGGAGATCAGAGATCAGGTAGATTTGTGTGTGTGTATGTATATATATAAATGAGATAGGTTTATTTTCCTTTTGTATGGTAGGCTAAAGTACAGTCTTGATTTCAATAAATGAAATTAAGCTTCTAATATAGCAATTAGGTGATCAAGCTTATATAATATGCGTATAAAGTTAAAAAATGTTTGTCAAAATAATACTGAATTGTTCTTTCCTTAACTATTTGAAGGAAGAGTTTTAAGATATAATGAGTTTATTATCTTCTTTTCACCTAAAACAGAAGCATTTTGGAGGACTTGTGCTAGTTGCAAAAAAGATGCATTTAAAACAACCATGAGAATGCACTCTGGTGCATCGTTTTTAGTTGTGTGAATGCTTAGTGTACTTTGGTTGTGTTTTATATCTCTATCTTTAGGGCTATGAAGGACTTAGTAACTGAAAATTAGTTTATAGTAAATTAAAACTTAAAGAAAGACATCAAGGTTTTAGTAACTAACTTTTTTTGTGGCCAAAACAAGTGGTCACTAAATTAGTTGTTAAATTACAAAATAGTAGGAAAACATAGGATCAGTTGTTATTTAACATTTTTATAATAATAGGGAAACATATATAGTCAATAATGAACCCTATCATATATTTATTTCCATTATTCAATGCATGAGCATTTATGACAAGTTTGAAGAATCTTTAATCAAATCTTAAACAAATGGTAATATAGACTTAGTCAATATTCAGAACAGTCTAGGAAAAAACTTGACCATTAGTGTCCAGAGGATAGACAGAACTCAGCCATATGATTTAGGATATAATAATGACGAACTGCTCTAGATGCTAAATCAGATCTTAGTTAAGATGATAAAATATATGCAAGTGAAGTGGGTTATTGGTAGGTATAAGCTAACAACAACATAAAGGACTATATGATTGGGAATGATTGATTACATATGTGAAACCAAAACAGAAATTATAGACATCATGTTGTCTGGAACTATAGAAAATGAGAAGTCACACTGTTATAGAATTATGTTGCATAGACTTGAGTTTCAGATCCTGAATAAGACAAACAATCCTTTGTTCCAAATATCTCTAGGTAATTTGATGAATAGGGCTGTTTTAGGGGATTTGAGGCATTTTTTGAACTCTAACAGAAGGCCAGAGGATATAAGCTTGTACAAAGGATTAACAAATTGGGAAACTATATGCAGATTATCAGTGAGTGATGTGAATATTGGTTAGGTGATGATACATAAATAGAGACTTTGCAAGGGATGAACATATTTGTAATACATGGTATTTATTCTCTTCTCAAGATAATGTTATCTGACAGAGGATCTGTTATCTGCTATTTTGCTTTTACTGAAAGTTCATTAGATTATCATAACACAAATAGTTGATGATTCAACTCTTACCTATCAGATGAAAGATTTCAATTTATGGAAGACAGATCAAATTTGTTGTATTTACCCTAGTAGGTTGAATTGCATGCTGGTTTCCAACCTTAAGTAGAAATGAAGAACAGTGGAGGCGTTCGGACTGCAATTAGAATTTATCATAAGTTTTGCTGTTTGTTTCCTAAGATAACAATGTGTGATAAAATTGACATTTTGAAATGAATCTTCAACATTTATGCTCATCTTTCTGTCAATGTCAGATATATTGATACTAAAGTAAATTTAATCAAATTCATGGAAAAAGCATTAATAATAAAATTAAGGATTTGATTATTCCTATAAGGTAAACCAAAAGCAATTACAGTATAATATATTTTATGTCTTATGCTATATATCTTTCATATATATATATATATATATATATATATATATATTCATTCACAATAATAATAAATTTTGCATTCACAGTATACCTAATATATATAGACACACAGTAGAATATGAAATCCTTATCATATCTATTTATTTTTTTTGTATTTGGTTTATAACTTTTGCTTCCATTTAAAAACTTTACAAAAAGCCCAATAAATTAAGAAGACTAAAATAGAAAAATAAAACATTAAAGACTACAATAAAAATTAATCATACATTATATAGATTACAAATTTATTTTAATCATTATAAATTAATAACTAATTAAGAAATAAAATAATGTCAACACATAATAAAATATCCTTCTAGAAATTAATATAGTAATTTAGTACATATATAATTTATATATAGTTGCCAGGATGAGTTCCAATTTGTATGATACATGCAATCTTATTCATGAAACTCTCGTAACACACAATATACTATGGTAAATAACCAATGAATGAATGAGGCTACAATGCAAGATTATAATTTACTAACAAGAACATTTATTATATATTACTAAAAAATAAAAAAATGGATGCTTAATTTGACCCTGACAAATTGAATTTATAAAAAGAAGAGTCAATTAGATTTTTAAGAAAGGACTGCAAGAAAAAATATACTGGATTTGTATTTTTTTCTTATTAAAGTTCAATTTGTAAGGTAGGAATGGTCTCTACTTATATACCACAATTGGTATTATTTTTAGTCGATGTAAAATCTCCAACATACTCTCATTTCAAGGCTGCTCGATTTGTATATGGGACTATATATTTTTAGGTGGTCCGATAACATATAACATGATAAGCTCATCAAACCTTATTAGAATAGGTTCTGATATCATCTTAAGAAGTGGACTTTAAACTTAACTTTGAATTGAAAAGTCTCGACGTGAGGAGACGTGTTAAAGATCTCACATCGACTAAAAATAAAACCAATTGTTAGGATATAAGAGAGGACAAGCCCCATCTCACAAATCGATTTTATAAGAATGCATTAAACTTAAACTCACCCATCAAAATAGTATCACAATTTATCCTAACAAAATCAAAACCCACTTATAATTGATTAAAAGACAATTTATAAAATCATAAAAAATTACTTATTTATTTTCATGGACAAAATCACCTCCTCCCTAGTGATTCTTTCGATAACCACTTTTAAATTCATAAAAACACCACCACCAAGTCCACTACCTTTACCTTAAGTGCTCCTTAACCCTTGCATTGTTCTACTGTCACATTGTATTTGCAGTGTTATCATATCTCATCCTTCCTTCCTCTTGCTTTCTTTGGCTTGGTTCATGTTGTCATGTATTCTCCTTCGATAACTATTGTATCTAGAATCATCATTGTATATTCGATATATAAAGACAAGACAACTCATGTTTTTGTTGAAAATTATATATTTCAATGATGGCTTGATTAACAACAGTTCTTAACCCATCATTCTAACTATTATTAAAATATTATTTTATTAGTGTAAGATCTTTATATTTATTTCAGATTGTATCTTTCAATTTAAAATCTTACAACCTAAAACCTGGACCGAATTAGGTATAGGTGGGGAATACAAATTTAACCATACTAATGGTTTAAACCAAAACATCAAAATGTAATAAAGTTGGGTTGACAAGGTTTGTGGATGGATCAATACCCATTTATAACCATATAGCTTACTCATGGTCACATGTTAAAAGCAAATTCAAAAAAATGAATGAAAAGTAATAGATTTGCAATAAAAAATGAAAATGGGTAACCTCCTCCGATTTCATAATCAGGTAGCATTGTGCTTCAAGTAAAACTCTCACATTTGTTGAAGTTCTAAAGTCACCTCTCTTCTCCATATGCAATATTCTTATTAACCTAGAAGAAGTATAATATTATAAAAAATTGTTTAAATTAGCAGCAATGGCTTCAAAATGGAGCAAAGTGAGCAAGCACCAAAATAAAGTTAAAGTACATAAATCTGTTTAGAATAAATGAATTTGTGTAGGATAAAAAAATTTAATAATTATTTAGTAATTTTCTATAATCTTCAAAATAGCAATAAAGTTAAATGCTGGTGCCTACATACACCAATAAACATATGGCGAGGATTTCTTTATCAGTATGAAATAATAAGGAGAAACAATTAATTCTAATAGAAGTAATCATTAGGTATCTACTAACAAGAAGTTTCTAAATCCACAGGAACAAATTATCCAAAAAAAGTACATGTATCACATTTATACTAGATTGTCCATTCTCATTGTAGAAACATGGCATTAGAAAAGACAGCAACTGCAAAGAAATCTATCACATAAGCCATCTTTTTGAAAATAAATTATTTCTGGAACCATTCACTCGCTTAGGACTCTTTGGATTTTGAAAGAAAGGTCCCTTCTTTCCTTTTTTTTCATATTTTTTTCCTAAATTTACTTAGTTTCCCGATTTAATAAATTTTTATTATATATCTTCACATCCCAACTTGAACCCAGATTATAAATACTTGTTGAAAGAGATTTAGACAAAGTGATTCACTTATACGTATTTTTTTTTTTTATTATAGTTGCCGACGGTTTAGCAAGATTGGTGAGGGAAGTATTTAGGAGTGAAATCCTCAAGTGGGTTAGACTATTACAGTTCACACATGACGTGTTCTTCTCTTAAAAATATCTTTATTGTATTTTAACAATAAAAGCGATTTTTCGTTGTTTTGAACTTGTCTCTAGTCTGAAAGTTAATTTTTATAAGAGTATCACTGGTACTATATGATTGTGTGAAATGGACTCGGTAATTTTTACCAAATACCTAAATAGTGGGAGGATGAGTTTATCATTTAAGTATCTAAGTATGATTATACTAAGAAATCCCCGAAAGACGATATTTTTGAAGCTAATTATTGATAAAATTAGATCTAAATTATCATCTTAGAAAGGGAAAATATTGTCTATGAAAGTATAAAAACTTATTTGTTTGACACAAATATATAATGAATGTTAATTATATAAATATAGATCTACACTCATTATATTATACAGGAGAAATTATGTGATTCATACAGAGTAAACAACTTTAAATTGAGAGTTCGTGTATGCAAAGTAAAAATTTGAGTTTCTAAAATCATTATTAGTATATGCACACAATCTGCTGTTCATGGATAACTTCATTAGTCTCTTCCCAAAATCAACAAAAATGCTCTTATATGTCAAAACATCACTAATTCCTAAGATAACTGTCTCGTAAACAAAATGATATACAAGCAAATAACTCAGCCATAACTTTAATAGAGAACCTTGCACCCAATACCAACCTAGGTACTATAAATAATAAATATAGACATGACATGATTTGATAAATAAAAAAATTTTGTTCTTGGAAACTTTAAGAAGAGTTGATTTTGTTATTTATTGTATTGAAAATAAGAATGGGTTTAAAATGTTATAATATATATATATATATATATATATATATATATATATATATTAATTAGATGACAGAAAAACAAAAAATTGTCTAAATAATAATAATAATAATATGAGTTGGAGATGTATACAAATAACAATCATCTGAAATATATGGATATAAAGAATTTTTTTTCAGTGGAGATAGAACATATTCATAAGTAATCTTTTCCAAAATATAATTAAAAGTATGGATATGGATTAAGCATAAAAATAAGAAGACAAACTTTGGATATTCAGATTGGTGTATAGGTTCAATAAATTGTCTTAATTACTCAAGATAAAAGTAGATATTTAGGAATATGAAACTTCCACTTACATCACAAAAAGAAACCGAGTGCACACATAGTAATATGGTGCCAAATCTTCAATGGTAAATTCATAATAATGTTTCGACTTAAATAAAATGGAGTGAGTAGATAGTAGTGACAATAGTAACAAGAGACAGTGAGTGAGATATCTATTTTACAACTGCTAATGTTTCCTATCTCTTTTTTATGTAGGGATAAATGATATTATTTATAGGCAACTTATGTTAAAGTTAACAGTTATCTTGATACTAATAATCAATTAACGGTATCATAAGAAAACAAAACATGAGAGAACCCGTCAATATATAATGATAAAGGGTAGGGTTGAGAGAGATACATATAAATTAAAAAGTAGCATAAATACAGTAAAGAAAGTTTATTTGTCAAACTTTAGTCAAGACAGCAATATTATTGGGTAAATGTTTTTGTCTTTTCATTGTGACCAACAAGAAACGAAGTTTGTAATATTAGGAAGGAATCGATGTCTAACCCTTAATTGGTTAAGACCTAGATATTGTATATAATAGGAAATGTAAGACAATGCATTTGTTTATATGGATCCTTATTGTTCCCTGTTATTTCTTAGAAAAATGCCATGTCAAACCTAAGAAAACAGTAATTACCTATTTAATAGCACATAAACTAATTGAACCAAATCAAAAGCTGAATTAGATAGATACAGATTGCTCCTCCATTCAAGAAGAGATCCCAAAGTATATATCAGGTGTAGATCTTGTTGTATCTGCTGTGGATTACGACAATGTTAGCCCTTTCGTATATATCTTTCACTCGTAATTCAAAACCTAGCAAACTAAAATTATAAGAAAAAACTGAAATTGATCACAAGTAAAATTCATCTTACTCTTCTATCAGAATTGTGAGCATGGTATGCCCTTTTTCCTTTGTTTGAGCTTTGATTGTGAATTGAGTTGATCGTTGCCAGATCCACCTGCAACTCCCATAGCAAAACTATTTTTTTTTTTCAATTCACCAGCAAAAGAGACTGTATTTAGGCTATGTAGCTATGTAGAATTGTATTTAGGAATTTTAGTGTTAGAACACCCTGAAATCTCTGATTTAATACATATGGATTGAAGCACCATTTGTGCATTCTTATCTATTATATTTTTTTTTTCTGATAAAAAAACAGCAAAAGAGACTGAACTTCTGAGTTTTGTTCTTCCTTCGCTTTACCCTTCTTTTATGGTGAGTTCTGTGAATTCTGAAGAAGGGCCTTTATTAAGGCCAATTTGCATTACTTCACAGCTTTTGCATTTCATTATCACAAGAACAATAAAATCCGCCAAAGAAATAATCATGATAATGAGATTTTTACCACCTTTTCCTTAGATTGATGGTGAACAGAACCACATATAGACATATCATCCTACAACCTAGTAACAGCTATATGGTGTAGAAGAAAACAAATTGCAGAAATTAGAAGAAAAAAAATGAATGAAAAACTCAGAATGTAACGGATGGGTTTGCTAGCCCTGCATTTCCACCAAACACATGACAACTCCTCTACATGCAAAAAGGGAGAGAAGTGGAAAAATATCAAAATAAAGAAACAAACCAAACTGAATTGAAACGCGCTTTTAGTTTAGGGTTGGTCGCTTAAAGAAATATGTAGGTGGTGGGATGGAGATTGTACTTATTCAACAGGAGCATTCTTGGCAGGTGGTATGATTAAAGAAATTATTAGTGTTGTTGATTTTTTTACTAATCTTAATTCACATAATTTTTTTATATATTTACTAGTTGACTTCTGAATTCTTTCTATATATATATATATTCATGGAACAGGTATTTCTTTTAGGAATAATCATGGTAAAAATACCTTAAAAGATTAAATAACACTAATAAAAAACATTTACTAATGATATATCTCTATATACATACATTTGCTTGTTAAATACATTCTTTTTTAATATTAAATATGTGCTTTTAATTTACATATAAGCAATAAAAATATTTAATGTTTTCTCTAAGCAATTAAAATAATTTCAGAATGGTTTATATTTTCTTAATATATTCTTTCTTTCTCAATCATGAATCTGATAATTTATACTAATTTCTTTTTGTTTAATATGTGTAAGGATATAATTAAATAATAATGAATAATTTTCTACTTTTTAAATAATAAACAAACAAATTTTGTTTTAAATGGTAAAATAACTACGGGAAATGTTGTCATTGTTCTCCTATTTACTCCAACCGTAACAATTTTAACATTATATATAAATGGTTCTTAAAAATACTTTCCAAAAATTAAAATTATAATAATCGTACCTTTAGAAGATTAAAACTGCCTTTTTTTACAATTTATTAAAAATATATTAAAATAAAATATAATAAAATATTATATAATAAGTTTGTTTTCATTTGATAAGTATATTTTTTATTATAATTATCATTATCATAATTTATTATGAAAAATTAAAAAAAAATTGTCTTTGAAATTAAATTTTGATTTTAAGAGTCAATTATGTGTAAATAAGATATTAATACGTTATATAGCGTCAATTGTTATCTTTAATTAAATATAAAAAATTATAGTTTAATTTTTAAAATATTTATTTTTGTAAATAATAAAAAAGGGTAAACATTATGTTAAATTACTTATCCTTTTGAAAAAAAAAACAAAATAAAATTATGATATTATTTATTCGGATTCGTGAAAAATTGGTCTTACTTTTAAGTATTTTTATGAAAAAAAAAATCAGATTAAATTAGGTGGTTTTTATAGAAGTGTTTTGGATAGTATTTAAAGGTGTTTTAAAGCTTTAATTGTTTTATAGAATGTTTTTATATTAAAAATTTAATTATCAAGTAACTTCGAGACTTTTTCCAAACCTTATACAAAAACTTGTATAGAATAGTGCACTGTCTTATATTTTCTAATATATATACAAAAATTTGTATAAAATAATGCACTGTCTTATATTTTCTGCTATAATATACAGGAGTTTAACCAATTCATTCATGATGTTCTTATCTTCTGCTAGATATTGATTTATATTACAAGCTTCATTACCTACTAGTCACGGTTAAGATAAAAAAAAATATTTACCGTGATCTTTTTTATCAACATAAAAAACAAAATAAATATGAAACATAAAACAAAATGTTTCAACTCCTACACAAAATTAATACACCGAATAAATTTTATTCATCAGTAAATTATTATTAATAAATTCTATCAATAAATTTAATATATCATTAATTATCAAAAAAATTATTAACAGATTTAATCCATCATTAGTTTTTTTTTTATCAGCAATAAAATATTAATATAAATTCATCATTAGTTACCGACGAAATTCAATAAATTAACATGCCTGCTAATTTATGGACAGTCATGACTCTTTCATTCATTCTCTGTAGTTTCCCTGCATATTATTTCTATTAGCTTTACGATATTTTTATACTTTGGCTTGTTAACGTGAATTTTCGTATTTTTTATCCAGATATTATCTACTTTTCAAGTTGATCTGAATTATATATACTCAGGCAAACCTTACGAAACCAGATATGTGGCTTCTTTTGTTAAGTCTCCTTGAAGTAAACCCTGAATCTTATCCCATCTCAAAAAAATTATATGCATTTTGTATTCCCATAATTATAAGGGAAATGAAAGAAGAAGAAGTTGGTGCCATTCTTGAAGGTTACTTTCAAAAAGAATTAAGAGTGAGTACTGGTTATAAGAAACCTAGAAGAAGAATGATCTTTGAAACTAAATTTTAAGTTTGAGAATTAATTAGGTATAGAAAAGGGATTGGCATCCTAGGATGTCGGTTTTATTATTGTTACCTTTTAATTAAATATAAAAAAATTAATGCAATTTTAAAATATTTAGTTTCCTAAAAATTAAAAAAAAATACTATTTTAAGTTACTTATCCTTTTTAGATCAAAAATATATTTATAAAATTATTTATTTCAATCTGATAAAGATTGAGCTAACTCCAATATATTTTATTTATAATGAAAAATTAAGATTATGTATTTTTTATAATATTTGTAAATGTTTTAAAGCTTTAATTGTTTTATAGAATATTTTTATATTAAAAAATTTTAATGAACAAGTAAGTTTGATACTTAACATGATATAATGAATTATTTTCAAAGTCTGATACTTAACATAATAATAAATAATTTTTAAGATTATTACTTGAACAAAATTCTAATTATCAAATAAATCCAAGAATTGACATGATGATCAATAACTTTTGAATTTATTATGTGAACAATTTCTAAGATCGTTATATAAATAAAAATTCTAATTATCAAACAAAATCTAAGACTTCACATAATAATTAATCATTAGTACGTTGATGGAAATTTTACTCATCAATCAAGTTCAAGACTTGACATGATAATCAAATAATTTTTAAAAAATATTATATTAATAAAGGTTTTAATTATCACTTAAGTTTAAAACTTAACATGATAATCAATAACTTTTGAATATTATTGAACAAACATTATTTACTAACTTTTAAGATTATATAGATGAGAATTTTAATTATCAAATAAATTCGAGGCTCAACACGATAATTGATAATTTTTTGAAATATTATATAAATGAAATTTTAGTTATCATGTAAGTCATGATAAAAATTAAATTTTATAATATATTTGTTATATTTTATTTAGAGGTAATATTTAGAAATAACAACTTTGAATATGATAAACTCTAAATAGAAAAATTTATTTTAAGAGACTAAGGTTAAGTAACAAAATTCTTAAACAAACTTAGAAAAAAGTAATGAATTAATGTAAAATTATTCCATTCCATATTTACATGCCAATGTAAAAATTTGACGCTTTTATAATGTTTGGAAATAAACAAAATGGCGATTACTGAAGTTAAATTGTTGCAGTTTTTATTCAAACAAAAAAAAGTAAAGCATCACTCAAGAAAAAGAAAGTAACAATTACATTAACAACTGGCCCCGTTGTCACCCCTTTGTATTCTTTTTCTTAAACGTTTGAATTTTACTTTGAAAAATAAATAAATTAACATATTAGTTTTTTAGTTTTAAATCTTTAAACACTTTTATTATCCATATATATATATATATATATATAGTTTATAATTTTAACTTCTCTTCTTTCTTAAATTTTACCTATTATTATTTTATTATTTTGTTGTTTTTGTTTATTATTCTAATTTTTTAAAAACACTTTTTTTAATTTTTTCTAAATTCATGCTAGTTTATTTAATCCATCTTTATTAATTGAACCTTTTTCTTATATTTTCTTTAGAAACAAATTTAATTATCCGAAATTTACCGTTGGCAATATAATAATGTAAGTGATTTTTTCGCATTCGTTTAAATATTTTTCTTTCTCCCATACATGTCATGAATTAAAATGTTTATGTTTTATTGTAGATGGTTTATAGTGATACGTATGTTTATGTTTATTTTAGATATTAGTCATTTTTTTTAATAGTTTAGCTTTTTCTATTCATTTTATTAAATTTTTTAATTAAATAGATAATTGATTTAAATATTAGTAATTATGTTGTTTATATATCTTATGTTTTTAATTTATATATATATATATATTAGATTTGAGATGTTTTTAACTAGACACGTTATATAAAGTGACACATGGAGGTGATTTTTGATTGACGAGTTATGGGAGTTGACCATGGGTGGATGACGTGTCACCAGTTTGTAAAATTATTAAATAAAAATCAATTCTTTGAATGTTGAATGTATGTTTTTTTAATAATTAAATATTCTGCTACCTATCTTTGAATAATGAGAAGTTGAAGGCTTCCTTTCTGAATATAATTTATTAATTCAAAAAGAAAAATAATAAATAAGATAGTTTTTTTCATAAAAAAAAAATTATTTAGACTTACTTGAAGTTACTACTTTGTATCAAAATATTTACTAATAAAACATTAATATGGTGTTAATCAATCTGTTATTCTTATAATAAATATTGAGGTTGTCCAATTTTCTTGTAGATTAATGTTTTATAATGGTTTTTTTTTATCTATATCAATTCAACTTTAATTTGTTGGTTGTAAATTACTTTTTTGACAAAATTTCTTTTAATCAGAAAATGTTTCACTGGTGATAATCTTAATGAATTTTTTTTTTCTGCATCAACAAGAACAAAACCCATACACAAAAGTACATGTACAACCAAAAAATATTGGTCTTGTACAAAATAGAAGCAGAGTTTATATTCCTGCACCGCATATCATTTACTTTGTGCACTCCATCACTGATAGAAAAAGACAGAAGTGCTCCTCTAGATATATATGAAAGAGGTTTTGATTTTGGCAGTGGTTAGGTTCGTTGCAGGTTGTGGTCGGTCTTCGGAGAGAGTAGCAGCGTGGTCATCTTTGAAATTGTGAAATCTCATTTTGATTTGACTTAAGATTGATTTGGGTTGCATTTTGGTGAGAAAGGTTTGCTTTGATTAGGTTTATGTTTGTTGTTGTTGGAGGTTGATATGTAGTGGTTTAAGGCAAACAACGATCGTTTGTGCCGGTCGGAGGTTCAATTTCGAGCTGTAGATATACATTGTTTTTGTTACATTCCATAAATCTTATGAAATAGTATTTCACATAGTTGTTCCAAAATAGCCATTCCGAAACATGTTTTCAAAATCAAATTTTCAGAATATATTTAGAAAATAATTTCTGAAATCTATTTTTCAGAACATATTTCAAAAATGTATTCTGGAAACAAATTCGGAAAAGTACTTTTAAAAATACCTCATACACCATCCAAAATTGATAAGGGTGTGATTGTATTTTTTGAAAATTGATGGAGTGCAAAAAGTAGGATGCAAGAATCAATTGCCCAGTTTATAAAGCTAGGCGCAATGGATCTTAGAATGATAAAATACTATTCCAAGGCCACCTAGAATGATAAATTTTTATTGGGAAATTGCTTCCTGCACCCCCAATTGCTTCCTGCACCCTATCAGTCATATAATATATCATAATTGTCCTTGTCAGAAATAAAAAAGGTGAAATTGTTACCGTTACATGTCCAGCGAGGTGGCGGACATCGGTGGTGGAACAGAAGATTGTCTGGTGGCATTATGAGATAAGTAGGTTTATGTGTGGGTGTTTTAATGGCTACTATAAAGGTGCAGAGAGATTGTTGAAATAGGTTGAAAAACAAAATCCGTAGGAGGCTAGGGGGATGGGGAATCGTCTTACAAAAAATCATTTCTGTAGTGGTGTGAAGGTGGAAAAAATGCTTATGGAAAAGCATTTCCGTAATGAGGATGGAAGTGAGAAAGTGACTTACGAATAAGTTTTTCCGTAAGAGAGGGTTTTAATAATACAAAACCCTCTTACGGAAAATGTTTTCCATAATACAAAACTCTCTTACGGAAAATATTTTCCATAATACAAAACCTCTTACAAAAAACATTTTTCATAATACAAAACTCTTTTACAGAAATTGTTTTTCATAATACAAAAACTTCTTACGGAAAATATTTTCCATAATACAAAACCTCTTATGGAAAAGGTTTTCCATAATACAAAACCTCTTATAAAAAATATTTTTCATAATACAAAATTCTCTTACAAAAAACATTTTCCGTAATATATAAACCTCTTTAGAAAACGTTTTCCGTAAGAGATTCACACTCCTACAACCCAATCTCATCTAAAAAACGTTTTCCGGAATATCCTAACCTCTTTTGTCCTCGTTAACAAAATTATAAATGTCCATTCACATATTTTTTGATGGTGCAGGAAGCAAATCTTGAGTGCAGGAAGCAATATCCATTTTATTGTGACAATCTCGCAATCAATTCTAACATGCTTCGGCTCAATTAAATCCATTGCGCGCATAGATTATTTTTATTCTAAAATTCGACTATACCGTGATCTTGTCATCTCCTTCCGACAATTCCCACTACATAGATTTGATGTGCAAGGATAATTGTAAAGAAAATAAACTCTTTATCTCGTAATCAAAATCATTTTATCCATACGTATAAAATAAAAATATACTTAAATAGTTTAAAATTAAAGTATATGTAGGTAACTTTTTTGTCTTATTATTATTATTATTATGCAAAATGGCATATAAACAAGATCCTACCACTCCCACCAAATTATATATGGAAGCTAAACCTTTATCAATATCATCTTTCATACAAAAAAAGAAAAAAAATACTAAAACTCCAAATTATAACCATCTATCAAAGCATGGTTTATATTTTGTATAGTTGAGGTCATGAGAGAGTTAACAACAGTCTTCGATTCTGCTATCATAGTTGTTGGACCATTCATCAGTATTTGGAAAGCCACAGTCAACAGAGTACTGTGTGTTCTTGTATCACCACTTCCACCACTCCATGCAGAAGCATTTGCAATAGATTGCACATCCTTTGAGATGACAATGCCTGATGGAAAACTTGACATTGTTGCTGAATCTTCACCATTTGTAGCCATTTTTATTTCAGATATATTCACGGGGGAATACACAACATATGATCCCAAAGGATCAATACAACTTTCCTGAATAATAGCCATGTTATATGCACTTCGTTGGACAGGCTGTTTCACATGAATCATTAAAATAAGTTTAATCAAGATTAGAAAAAAAAAATTAATAGGACTATAACATAATCAACCATTTCAGGCCATTGTAATATTAATATTTGAATAAATAAAAATCATTTCTATGTATAATGATCAAAACAGTCATTATAAATATATAGAATTAAGTACCTGAATAATGGATATATAGTTGCTAGAGTGAGTTCCAATGGAGACACGTGCAACTTCATTCACGGGACTCTCATAACACATAACATCCCACTGTAAAAAAAAAAAAAAAAAAAAAAAAAAAAAAAAAAAAAAAAAAAAAAAAAAAAAAAAAAAAAAAAAAAAAAAAAAAAAAGAGAAATTTTTTTATTATTTATAAAAAAAAAAAATCTTTTTTTTTTTTTTTTAATTATTTTCTTTTTTTTTTTTTTTTTTATTTTTATTTTTTTTTTTTTGTTTTTTTTTTTTTTTTTTTTTTTTCTCTTTTTTTTTTTTTTTTTTTTTTTTCTGTGGGATGT
>Ga0099824_1001840_pt1 | contig 30594 bp, 12 predicted proteins | sample SiratrowhiteBW_FD_76837 | JGI IMG/M metagenome (GOLD analysis project Ga0099824, IMG submission 76837) | Root nodule microbial communities of legume samples collected from California, USA - Siratro white BW | ecosystem: Host-associated > Plants > Roots > Nodule | place: USA: California... | reverse complement strand
ATATATATATATATATATATATATATATATATATATATATATATATATAAAATTCATTTTTTGTTAATGTTTATTTACTCATTTAAAATAATAATAAATGTTGGTTTTTAGTCTTTTATGTTTCAATATTATATTTTGGTATACAATGTTTTAAAAATCTTAATATGGTACTTGATGTTTTAAAAATGATTCATTTTTATCATTTGAACTAAAATGTTAGATAGGTTAACAATTATACATAAAATATTTGTTAACAGAGTAGCTTTTAAGAAGGTTTATTCCAGTACTCTTTAACTAAAACTTTTAAAAAAATAAAATAACAACTTGTGTTAATAGCCTTTTAATTTTGTTCCAAAACTCTTTACGTTTTAACCAAGTCTCAATTTTTTTTATACATACCTCGACTTAAATACAATAAAGATCACATTTTTTTTTTATGTTGTAACATGAACTAATTAGTTAAAGCAACAAATATCAAAACGAAGATATTTTAGCCAAATATACCAATTATCAGTAATATTAAATGATTCGTGTATCGTGTTTATTGCTTCATCAGAGCAAATTTCTTTTTCATCAATGAAAATGGATGAATGACGTCTATAGGTGGTGGTTTGATTAAGGAAAAGAAAAGAAACATGTAGAAAAAAAATATTCAACCTAAAATATAATATATTATGTTATTTAAAATTTTAGTTTAACTATTTTTTTATGTTTGTAATTAATTATGTGTAACTCACGACTAATTACTAATGTTATATTATTTTAATTTTATCATAATAATAAATAATTTGAAAATAAAAAATAATTTTATCAATAAAAGTGAAGTCGTTTCTTTTTAAATATTTTCTTTACTTAGTTTTTACTTTTTCTATTTTCTACTCTCGTATCTCTAACGTATGTCTCTGCTATGCAGCCCCTTTCTACATAAAATATACAAAAGTAAAAGCTAGGAAAAAGAATTGAACCCCTGCTCGTTTACAAATATACCTCACTTTTACAGCTACGTTGGTACTGCTACGTCGGTACTGCTACGTACATACTCCAAACCTTAATTGATAATTATTTACTTTATAACATTTTTAAAAATAATAAATTGTTGGATGAATGGAAAACGCTAGAGATATCTTAAATAATGATAACTGAATCAAAATTTATATAAGAAAATGACACCAATTTCTATCCAAAATCTTAATATAATAAGTTTGTGGGTCTTTTTTTTATATGTTATTCAATTTTCTCATTTATACTCAATGTTCATTTATACTCAATGTGGAACTTAGACTCATATTTAGATATAGGGTCAAACTCGCTCAATCCGTAATCATTGACTCTGATACTACTTATTGAGAGAATTTAAAGAAAAAATTCAAGAAAAAAATACTCGAAAAATCACACAAGAATGAAAACTGCGTCAAACATATAAAGAAATATATAAGGAAATGACACCACCTCAAAATCTTAAAACATTGAATTTATGCGACTAAGACTCACACTTTAATACCTACCATAAATTAATTAAGATATAGAAAATGAAAACGTACATACTAAATATTAAATGTAGATATACATATATCAATATAACTTTTTTATTTATATCTGAGTTAGTAGTAGTGTATGTCAATCAAAGCGGTTGAATTCGACAATAACTTAACTAGCCCACATTTAAAGTCAATGTTAATCCAATTTTAGTAACAGGGATCTAAATTTCTTCGTAGTTCTTTGTTTGTTTCACATTTAGTGCATGTGTAATTGCTTGGAGGATGATTCATATATTTAAAAAGAAGGTCCATACATGGACCCCCCAACAGTGATAGAGAAAGAGAAAGAGAATGCACTAAAAATTGTCTTATTGGGCAGTGATGAGCATCAGCATTGATGCTTAGAGATGTAACTGTCTTTGAAAAAGTGGATACAGACATTTAATATATGTACCTATTATGTCCTGTTCATATCATTGTTGTAGCTTTCACCACCACACTTCCCCTGCTTCTTCTGGAGGTGTGGCCAGAGATTATCAATGCCTTCTCCATTGCCACTTTCTCTTTTAATTACACCATTGTACTGTGGTTGAGGTGGAACTATGGAGTACTCTAATGCCCTCCATTTACATGTCAACACGAATTCCCAATGATATAATCTTCAAAACATATTCTCGTATGCATCTTGATTCTTCATTTGGTAGAGATGAAAGAGAGAGAAAAAAATAGTGAAACAACAAAATAGTTGAAAAGAAATGAGTGAAACAAAAATATTTGATTAGAAAAATAGTAAACATAAGATGATTTTGTTTTTTTTATTAATTTTTTTTCTTTATTTCTCATCACTTCTATGACAAATTCCTCATCGATAAAATTCACCAATCCGCACACTAACTTGTTTAAATTAACTCTTTTTACTTGAATTAGTGGTAATATCATGGCAAACAAATTAAGCTTAAGAGAGTTTAGTCAAGTGTCTAACGCATTAGAAAATGGTGGTTTTTCCATTAGTGATAAGTGTAATTGGCATGCAAATAAATAATCAATACGTGCCCGTGCCAATCAAATAAACGTTTTTAGTTTTTTCACAAAATATTTTCGTAAATGTAAAGAATGGTCCATGGATGTTTACATTCTTTGATAATCGTATAGTGAATTACGTAGTTTCGGCGCTAATAAAATGTTTATCTTGGTTGTACAAAGAAAGGGAAGGTTTAGAAATTTCATATAATGTTTTCTGAGCTTGACTAGAAAAATAGATTTCTAGTTATTTGCAAATAACTAGAAAACTAAAGTCGGGTCATAATTGCTTCTATCAATTGTTTCGCTACTAGTTTATGAACTATTGGCCTCAGTACATGATGATATTATATGCTCAAGAGAAGAGAAGAGTAGGCTCATTAACTAAAATCATAGAATATATATGTACTTTATAGATCTTCATCAAGTTTTGATTATTTTGGAAACAACGTGAAAATCACATACTAAATATTCTAGAAAAATATATTTAATAATGAATTGAATCAATATTAAAAAAATGCACAAGATTCATCCTAACCACGTCAAGAGAAAATATAAAATATATATCTTACACAAGTTGCACAAAATAAAACAAAGATTTTATTTTATGAAGTTTTGCTAACATTGTTCCACTTGGTCCATTTATCCAATTATAAATTAAAATAAGAAATCAAATTATATATCATAGTGATAGCCTAATAATAGTTATTGTCTTCCCCGACAATATGTTAAGTTTCTTATTATAAGTTCTACTGAATATAAATCAAATGTTGATTATAAGTTTTTTTTTTTCAAAATAAACAAATATTTGCACAAAATAAATTAGAAAACATCAAATTGAATAAGATACTTAAAAAAAACACCTATAGTGATGATTACCTCGAATCAAGTTATATTTATGTTACATGATTTTTAAAATTCTTTTGTGACATGCATTTATGAATAATCATCAACTTAGTATTAATGTGTTTAAGGACCACTTTATTTTTCTAAGCATATTCTTTTAAGAGTAGATATTTGATGGTGATGTGTTTCCTTCAAATTTCACATTTTTTTGTCATGAATATTGTAGAGTAATTATTACAATACAATTTCAATGGCCTGTCAAACAATTCAATCTATAACTTTAAACCTACATACAAAACTCTTTAACTATAACACTATTTGATGAGCCTCAAAACAAATATTTGAACTTAGAGCCTCCATAGTAAAAGTAAAAATCAAGGTCTATTTTCTACTACTCCAAGGTACAATTCCAAGAGCTGGCATAAAAACATAACCAGATAAATATTTCTTTGTATTAGTGTAGCTAAGAAAGTCTAAACTAAAGTAGTTTATCGTTCCAAAACTACCAATTCGTCTTATGTGAACATAAAATTTGTTGTGCTTTGAAGATATCTCATTACCTTATTTGTATTTTAATAGTCAATACTTGGATTGCTCTCTTATCTTTCCAAAATTCCAACTGCAAATTTGATTTCAGGTTAATGTGATTTCATGTGTTCCCACTCAACATCCTTTTTTGAATATTTTCTTAATTCAAGTCTATCACCCTTCACAATAGGAGTCAAAATCTTTTATGTTAAATCTATCTAAAATTTTGTTCATATATATCTTTTGAGATAAACTCAAAATACCTTGATATCTTTCTTTATAGATCTTAATAACAACAACAAAATATGTTTGTCCCATATTTCTTATATAAAAGTTCCTAAAATAAATTGTTTCACCTTATATACCATGTATCATTTGTCACAAGTAAAATATTATTCATGTATAAAACGAAAAGCAAATAAATTTTGTTTCCAATAACCTTTTATCATATATATTGATCTATGACGTTTTCTTCCAAATCAAATGAAGATATGACCTTGTGAAATTTTAAATACTATTGTCGAGAAGTTTGTTTTAACTCATATATGACCTTGTTTTAATTAATATTTATTTACAAAAATACTTCAACAATTTTATTTTATTTTTGCTATTAATTATTTAGATATATTTTTAACAAATGAAAAATATAAATTTTAATTCAAATAACAATTTTATAATTTATTATACATTTTTCTTCTAATATCAATTTTTAATAAAAAAATACAAGAAGTAAATTATTATAATAAAATACAATCACAAAATCATAAAAAAAGAAATAAAAAAATAATCATAATTAATGTAAATTAAAGAATAAAAACAAGAAACAAAAAAATATTATTTCAGAAATTAAAAAATAAAGACTATTATTGAAAAAAATAAAAAAATAAAAATTATTTTTAAAAGAAATAAAAAATAAAAAGATGTTAATCACATAACCAAATAATCTACTTGATAATTTGATAATGAATTAAATCAGTATTCATAAATGGACCAAAGAAAAAAAATCTTAAATGTATATATCTATTACACATATGTTACAAAAAATAAAATAAAAAATTTAATTTAAAGATTTGCTAATGTAAATTACCAAAGCTTTTGAGAGAATGATCTTTTGGCACTTAAGAATCAATTAAGAATGTTGAAGTTGGGGCACAGGAGAAGTGTCACACGATAAAGACAAGATATTTGAATGCGGTGGTGCACCGGAAGATTCAAATATTTATAATTTGAATAATAAAATAAAAAAGAAAAAGACTATAAATCAATTATACTCAAATATTTATACTAAAAATAAATTTGAAATGATCTCTCCATTAAACATGGAATTTTGTGTGGGGATATTCAATATCGATATAAAAAAATGTTAAATACTTTTAAAAAGAAAAGATAACGTTTCTTTCAAAATATTGTTAATCATTGTCTCAATAAAATTATTAAAAACAAATAAATTTTATTGAAAAGAGCTAAAAATATTCAAATATCAGAATTTTTTTAAATCAAAATTTGCTAAAAATAATAGCTCATATATTAATAACTGAGGTCAAATTTCGTCTTTGGTAATATGCATATAAGATTTTCCTGCATGTAGTAATGGATTTCTCTCTTCTCTTATTGTTATGCTCTTTTATCGGATATTTTATCTATTTTTATATAATCTGGGTATTCTTTGTTAACAATGGAATATTTTTGGACAACATTATAGATTTGTTTATGTAAGAACGAGTTATTTTTTTTAAATTATATATTAAAAATAAGAAAAATTAAAACTAATTTATATAAACTCTTTTAGATAATTATCCTAAATTTCTATTTTTTAACTTATGAATAAGTTAAAAATAAAATTCTAGATTTTTTTTTTTTTCGAAAGTCTTCATCAAAAGTTTGTTGAAACATAGTCTTACCAAAATATAGAATGTATAATGGGCCCGTCATGGAGGCATGGTCATGCATAATGGGTCATTTCTTTTTGTACCTATAGTTTTCATGTGCATCCAAACATGTTAAAGAAGAAAATGTTCTAAAAGACTCTTTCAAATTTCAAATTACACGTGAAGTCAAAAAAAGATTTTTGGAGTGTGTAATTGGAAAGATTCTTTAATTACACAATTAAAAAAATTATAAAAGAATCTTTCTAATGCAAAAACTATTTTAAAATTGTATAATTTTAAAATAAAAAAGTTTTTCATATTATACAATTTGAAAGTCAAAAATAACCTTTTTTGATAATATAATTTTAAAGAAATAACTTTCAGATTATGCAATTTAAAAGAAAAAAAAAAGAGTTTCAGGTTACATAATAGATTACATAATGTAAAAATTAAAAAAAAAAAATATATATATATATATATATATATATATAAATTACACAATTTAAAATTTGAAAAAGTATCTAAATTTTACCACTTATGAATTATACAATTCATAAACTTTTTCATGAATAAAATTATTTCTAGATTACTTAACCTGCAAGGCATATTTTTAAGATAAGAAGTATAAAGTGAAAAATTTCATATTTATAAGAGTGAGAAGAAAATAAATAACGAGATGCAAAAAGAAATCTACTGCATAATGTTGTAATATAGGCATTTCACAGTCTAACACTATAGCCCAAACAATTGGACAGTGGATTTCGGCCTTTATTTGTTCCTGTTAGGCCAAGATAAAACAAATAGACAGGGCAATTGTTAAACGTATCTCCCTTAGATAAAATTTGCATCTTCTTTTTTCTAACTCTGACACTAATTTTACTTAAATAATAATAACATAGCTCCACTTTCTACCTTCTTCCCATCCAAATTTTAGAAACAGACCCGTTTGATGTTTTTTTCCCTCTCATGCACGAACTCCTCCTATATGCACAAACAAAAACTATCATATTACGTAATCACAGGTCATGAAGAATGAGAGTTTTAGCCGTGCTTGGTCACAAAGAACGATTAGCTTGTGAAGAGTGTTTGGTGATAGATATATGATATGCGATTTTGATGGTGTAGAATTAAAAAGTTATAAAGAATATTTCTTAAATATATTTTAATTTGTCTTTTTATTTATTTAATGTGTGGGATATTAAAAAATAAAAGTTGGATAAGGTAATTTCAAGAAAGTCAGCTATTATAATATATGAGATATTGAACTTTTTATTTTTTTTTGTTTTTAATAAGCATCCAATACATAATGTTAAATTAACTGTCCAACACCCGTTTTTAATAAAGGAATGTAAAATTTATATTTTAAAGCAAGATTTTATCGTTTATATAAATTGATAGAGATAGGGAGAAGGACATCTATGATACTTTTCAACATGTTATCATTTTGATAACATAGTTACCCTTTTGGTATACATGTTGATAGGGCAAAGATACATAAAACTTTTTATATGATGGAATGTCACTACATCAAGCACAATCAAAATGAAAAAATAAAAAATAAAAAATTTATTTACTAAATATTGAATATTCTCCCAAGTATTTATTTGATTTCTGTTCCTTTGAAATATTTGCACCCTTTTAGAACAATCCATTGTTGTGAAAGAAAAAGTTGATGAATCGAAACAAAAGAGAGAATAATAACACTGTAAAATATTAAGGAATTGAGCAGCATCCGTTGTCTTTATTTAACTTCTTTAATTGATGAGTTGATGTTAGCCAATATATCTTATTCAAATCAGGGGTAGAGAGTCCCTTCCTACCTCTTTTTTATTTTAAAAAAATGAATGAAAAATATAACCAACAATAATAGATGTTAATCATAAAAAGTGATTGACTTGCGATGTGTTATTGGAGAATTTAAATCATTTGAATTGTCTAATTACTAGAGAAGTAGAAGAAGAGAGGAGAAACTAAATAATAGAAAAAAATTATAAAGAATATGTACGCTAAAATAAATTTTCCCTTATGTGGCGTTATACATTAACTACAAAAATTGTGCCATAATATAAACAAAATAAATATATGAACCTCCTATAATTCTGTTTGTTTTTACTCTTAATAAAATATTTTTAAATTTTAAACATCTAACTTTCTAATCACTCTTTATATATGTTTATAGTTAACTATGGTTAGTTTAATGTTAAAAATAAAATATTAATTAATATAATGAAGAAGGCCACAAATATTTTAAATTAAAATAATCAGTCTTTTAAATAAATTAATTAATTAGATAATGTGACACATTATTTGATAATAAACATCACTGAATTTATCAAAATTTGACTTTAAACCTAATTTATATGTAAGGGTGATCCGATAGCAGGTGAAACAATTTTGTTATGATAGACTCTGATAACATATCAAGAAGTGGACTTTAAACCTAACCTAACCTTACAAAGCTGACTTGTAAAGTGAGATTTGCACTCACTTATAAACTATTGAAAGACTTTATCTCTAGTCGATATGGGATCTCCAATACACCTCTCTCGCACCGAGACTCCTTATCGAGCATAAAACTTATATAAAAAGATTGTCCAATAACGACCCGATAACGGGTGACCTGATAAACCCAATAACTTAATAAAATAAGCTCTCTTAAATTAGACTTAAAATCTACTTTTAATAATATTATTGTATAAGAAAAGGAAAATGTTAGACACCACTATTCACTTATACTCCTATTTGACACTGCATTTTATTAATAAAATATTATATATAAATAAAATAATAATATATATTAATGTTAAATGATGTCAAAAATGAATAAAGGTGTCAAAATATCACACCTATAAAAAAAGTCTTTATAAAATTAATAATATATACAACCAATCAAAATATATATATATATATATATATATATATATATATATGACTGATAAACTTGGAAGCTTATTATAATAGAATAAAGAATATTATATATTTCATATAAATAATCTAATATAATTTCATGCTTCAGCACATATATTATATATTAATAACTCTATTTCATAAAATATCTATGCATTACAAATTTACATTAAATTTAAGTACAAAATAAAAACAAATATATATATATATATATATATATAATTTATATAAAGTATATTTTATCAGAGACTAACATATATTTTAATTTTTAAAAAAATTATTGACAAAATAATTACAATATCAACAATTATGATAAGTTTATTATAACCTTATATACAAAATTTTGTAGTGTATAAAAAGTTATATTCAATTATTTAATATTACTTGATGTCTTAATTTATATAATTTAAAATATTAGTGAAACAAAAAGATTTTTATTGAATATATGAATATATATGCAGTACATACAATTAAAAGATAATTAAAATAATACATCATGTATATTATCTTTAATTGAAAAATACATCATAATTATATATTACACATAATCATCCAATTTAATGACACAATGTTTATGACAATAAATTATTAAACTAACAATGACTTATAATTTAAAAAATGTGACTTCAGTGAAATTACCTCACCTAGTAATTTACAAAAGAAAAATATAAAAATACGATATTAAACTTTTGTTACTTAATAAGTTGTGTACATGTTACTTGATGGAGAACTAGTATCATTCAAATACATTGTCTTAAATAAAATACAAATAATTATTGTGTTTTTTTCGCTTTAAGTTACTATATGTTGTTTGAGTGATATCTAAGTATAAAATTTTAAAATAAATAAAGATCATAAATTAATCTTTAGAACTTCATTGATTTTGAGATGATATTTTAGAGAAAAGGGAATAACCACTGCATCTTTATTTCTCAAGTTTTTTCTCCTATATTAAACAATAAAAATTGCTTAAGTATTCATGTAGTCACGTAATAATTCTCTATATTCAAAATTAAAGTCCCGAATAAAGAATATTTAACACTCAAGTAAGACATGAAAAGAATAATAATTTATGTATAAAATAAAAAAACTATCTTTAAAATCAATTTTAACCAAAATAACTATTATAATGAGTTCACAACACAAATTTATGCTTTATAAAAACGTAAAATATTTTAAACTTTATAAGTTATTTTATAGTTCAAAAGTTTATGTAATCATTAACATCCATTCAAATTAATTTTTATGTACTACATACGAAACATAAATTCAATATTAATAACAATCATACTCAAATAAAAAAAAACATAAACTACAAAAATTTGAAATTTCTAAAAAGTATTAGATATCTAAAATAACATAGTCAAACAATCTCAAAATTCAATCATGAGTCAGAATAATTGAGAGGACCACTTATATTAACTCATTAAATCAATTTCGAGTTTAATATTAATAGAGAAAGAAATTAAAATATTTTTAAAATAAAACAAACTTACAGGTAAAAAGCTTTAGAATAGGTTTATTAGAATGTGGTAGAATATGTTTTTAAAGAGATGAGAATTGAAATTAGGAATTGATAAAAATTATTGAAAGAAGAGGATGAGAAAAAAGAAAAAGAATTGGCGTTAGAGACCAAGAGGTATTACAGGTAATAAATATACTTGTATTTAATTTAAATAACATAATTATATATATATATATATATATATATTAATTTTAGTTTTAAACCAATAACTATAATAAATATAAATTTTCTTCACTTTTTAGTCAATAACATATTTTTTAGTATTGTAATTTATTGAAATGCTCATAATTTATTTTCGTCATATTCATTTTAATATCATATTTTTAAATGATTGTAAAAACATTTATTTTCTACTACAACTAAATACGAATTTCTAAAGAGAAAAAGTAATAAAATATGTTATATATTTTTAATGATTACAAATTAAAATGTATTAAAATTGTATTTAATATTAAAAAAATTATTATTATTATGATTAATCTTCTTATTCTTTAAAAAAATTAAACTAAGATGAAATATTTTCACTCGGAATATATTCATATATTTTTCTTTAAGTATAAAATGGTAAATTTATAATTATAAAATAATATCTTATAAATACAAATTAGTTATTATTGTAAAAAATAATATAAAACTATTATTAATATTAAATAAAAATAAAAAATTATATGTAATTGTCTAATTTGTAATTCTTAGTCAAATCATGAACTTAAAGTAGTTTAAACGTCTTAATTACTATTCCATATTTTCATTAATAAATTAGTTATAGTTAATGATAAGAGAAAATCTAAAAAAGTATCACAGATTAATTAGCAGGGATTTAATTTAAGCCAACCATTCGTTATCAGTTATTAACTACGTAGGGATAGAAAAAGAAAAAAGTTACCTCTTATTAATGTTATTAAGAGAGATGAGGAGGCAAGAAGATGAAATAAAAATGATATAACGTAGCGTTTCAAAATTCAAATCTTGAAAAAGAAATTTGAAGCACTAGGATAGGATTACACAGGCTTTGAGAAGGAAAATTTATCTTTTTCATTCTTAAAAAAAACCAAATTTACACTTCCTTTGGCGTGGCTTAAATGTCCCAGGTAGAATATAAAAATGGAGGAAAGTGATATTTATTGTTATTTATCTTAGAGAAGAAGTTTTGATGGCGAAGAAAAAGAGAAACAGTAGCAGCAACAGTAGAAGCTGGTAGCTTTGGTTTGGTTTCGGTTCTACGTTGTGAACAGGAAAAGGGTCCACCTATGCATAGAAGGAGGCTTATTTCGTGGCCACGAAGACACCCTCTCTCTCTCTTCTTAAAAGGGCGCCATTTGCCTTTGCTTCTTTCATTTAAAAACTTTTCCACCACACTACCTTCAACCCCTTCAAAAACCCAACAACACATTATTTCATTTTCCTCCGCAACCAAAACCCTAAACCGCGCCATGCACCCTCACTCTTCCTACACCTTCGATTCCCTCTCCAAATCGCAGGAACTATCCTCCGCCATCCAATCCGCCACCAACCCTTCCCAAATAGCATCTGTCTGCGCCTCCATCGAATCCTTCCTGCACTCTCACTCACCCGACCAATCCCGCCACTTCTTCTCCATCGCCTTCCCAACCCTAATCTCCAAGCTCTTCGGCTACGACCACCCCGCTTCCGCCAATGCCTGGATCCACCACCGCAACTCCCACGACCTCGCCCCAATCCTCTTCCCCCTCCTCTCCCCCGCCGGCACCCTCGCCGCTGCCATAGCCGCCGTCGACCGCCTCTCCCTCGTCAAATTCGTCTTCCCCGCCGAACGACTCCCTCACTGGATCCGCTCCCTCCTCCTTGCTGCCAATTCTCGGCCGCTCTCCGATCTCTGCCCCTCCCTCTTCAAACCGTCCCCTTCCCCCTCCGAAATCCAGCTCAACGTCTTCGAATACTTCTTCTTCTGGTTCGCCTACTACCCCGTGTCCAAGGCCAAAAACGACATTTCCAGTGCCGCTTCGCTTAAACGGCCTAAGAAATTTAGGTTGGAGGATTGGACTTGGACGTCCTCCTTCCCTGGCTTCTCCGCTTCCAAACCCTCCCTCGAGGGGAAGCCTCAATGCGATTTGTACACGCGTCTCCTCTGCGAGTATCTACGCGCCTTCGTCCCTTCCTACGATCTCAACGCCCACCAGCCCTACCGCTCCTCCATTCTCCACTACGGCTCCGGCTACGACGCCTCCGTTGTGGTGCGGGCTGAGTTTGTGGTCAACACTCTCATCCACTTCTGGCTCGTGGACAACGACTTCTCGCCGTTGCCGGTGAGTCTTTGCCGCAATCTCGGGGTGTCTTTTCCGGCCGGGGAGGCGCTTCCTGCGCCGGGGCTGGGCGAGGTGGTGAGGCTGTTTGTGAGCTACCTAAATTTGAGCAATGTGGCGGCGTTTAGCGAGGGTGGTGGTGGTGAGTGTGCGAGTCCCAGGTGGAGGGCTGTGGAGGGTGCCAAGAGCAAGGATTTGGGGTCCGTGCGCTCTCTTTGTTGTTGGAACTTCTGTGTGCAGCGGCCTCTGTATAGGTTCTTGTTGAGGACGTTCTTGTTTTGCCCTATGGATGCTGCTTCGGTTAAGAATGTATCGCAGGTTTTGCCGGTTTGGACTGGTTACTTGGAGCCTTGGGCAATGAACGGGGACGAGTTTTTGAAATTAGATGCTAGTAACGGTGAGAAGAAGGATAATTCCGTGCCTGCAAATGTGGGTGGGGGATTCTCGCATCAGTGGCGGGACTACGTTCTCTCTAATTATCTATACTACAGTTCCTTGGTCATGCATTTCATTGGGTTTGCTCACAGGTTCCTTCATAGTGATGTCGAAGCTATTGTCCAGATGGTTCTCAAGGTGTGTTTCTTAACCATGGTTTTAAATCCCTATTTTGTATGCGCATAGTTTTTCATTTTCTTTTTTTGTAGTTTAAGCATTTTATCCGGTGGGATTTATGTCGGGGGCTGCTCTATCTTGTATATTATTCTGGGAATTGACTTATCTTAGTTAGACAACTCATTTTATAGGGAAAAGTAGGTGATCTAAGTTAATAGTGCATATGCATGAGATGTTACGGGTATGATCATGTGACGAATATCAACTGTTTTTTTTTTTTTTTTTTTTTTTTTCGGTGAAATTTTATTTTTTTTTTTTTTTTTTTTTAATTAAATTTTTTATTTTTTTTTTTTTTTTTTTATTTTTTTTTTTTTTTTAGATTTTTTGGTTTTTATAATGTGAAAAATATAATTTTTTTTTTTTTTTTTTTTTTTTCTCATCGGTGACATTGACTAATTAGGTTATGTCGTGGAAACTGAAATTACACATGATTGATTGCCATTCTTGGATTCGTTTACATGACCGTTGTGAATAAACATATGAATATAGTGAGCACTGAAATGTGGCTATTTGAATGATGTCTTTGAAAACTGGTCAATTACACAAGAAAATAAAGTTGAATTGTGTATTGATTTTTTTTTCTTTGCAATAATTAATAAGAACAATGTCTGACATGATGGAAAAAAGGGTTTTAAGACTTATGACTGATCATCCTCTTGGCTAAACTGAATATTATTGGGACAAGCAGCCACTTCTAGCTAAGACAAGATTATAGAGGTGATCAAAAGATCACAGGGATGCTAACTAAAAGAGAGTTTATGTCCTTAGAGAAATACAAGTAACTCTTTTAGATAGCTAAAGAACGCAAGAGTCTTTTGTCAAAAGAATTGCACATGCTAGAGCATGAGTTGTCGCAAGCCTTTTCATGTAAGATCTTTTAGGCTTTGTAACCTTTTCTCTTCAAGATGTCTTCTACTAGAGGTCTTATGAAGGTAGCCTTTGCAAATCCTTTCCAGCTGTTGTGTAGTCTTGAAGTGTTCATTTGTTCTTCAAGCTACATTTGCCCTTGTAAATAGAGTTGTATTGTAATAAATGCTCTCCATGCAATATTTATCTCATTTTTGTGTAAAGGTCAAGATTGTACAAGGTAGATGGTCTATGTAGATAGTCTTTTTAGAGGGTTTGACATATCTTGTGAGATCCTCTTGGTGGTCAAATGAAAGAACATTCTCTACATAAAGATAGTACAGACATTTATAAGTTGAGTTGTATTATGTAATGCCGAAGACTACATATCTTATTATCTATCTAACCACAAACTTATGAGATAAAAATACATTGCAAGTTACTTTGCGTGTGTGGTTATCAGACGAAACAATTACATATGTCGAGATCTGATACTTAAAGATAAATACGCTCTGAAATACTTAATTAAAATCACTTAGGGTAATGTTAGGTTTGTTGAAAGAAAAAGATCTAACAATGTCAATGTCTTTTCAAATTTTCTTTCTCTGTTGTTTTGATTGTGTAACTGACTAGCAATGACACGCACTTGAAAACCTGGCCATTTAGCTGAGGAATTCACTCTTCAAAGAAAAGGAAAATACTTGTGTTGGTGCCTTCGTGTAATTTTTTCTTCTAGAGAATCACTGTCTCTCTATATGGATTATTCGTATTTGCATGATTTATCCATGGAATTTGTTAAGCCTAAATTGTTCATCTGCTTTTGGCACACTATTCTGAACACTGCAAACCAAATTCACGGGTATACATTTTTGTGATTTTGTTCAATGGATGTAACGCAAGGTCAAAAAATTGTGCATAACTGCATGTTGGTTTCATTAAAAGGAAACCAAGGAGAGTAGATTCGTGTCAGTATCAGCCCATTCTATTTTTTTCAGTGTATTTCAGAATCAGTCCTGTAATGTATAAACAATGTTACCGTGATTGTAATTTGCTGAAAGATCTTTAACTATAACAAACTTTTGAGGTTTTTGCTGAGTGGACTTTGACTTTCTAACATGCATTTACAGGTGTTAGATACCTTGACATCATCAAAAGAGCTCATCGACCTTCTGAAGTCTGTGGATTCTCTGTTCCATTCTAAACAGGCTGGAACAGGCAAACCGATGTTGAATAACTTGTACAGATATGTTCCTACCATCCGTGAACAGTTACAGGTGATTTGATATTTCTTTTCTGCTTTTATTGTAGTTCTAATTTCGTTGAACTTTCACTCTAGTTTTTGACTTTTTGCATTTTAATATACATCTGCACCCTTGAAGTTGATTTCTAAACCTTTATCTTCTTCAGTTTTGTTAGAGATGAGAGTAAAATCATTCGTGGTCTTTGCCTACTAACTTAAGCTTTTGCAGTATCAGTTTTGGCACATTGGTATTAGAGCCTCTATTAAGAAATGGTCTAGAGTACAATCCTTGCTGTCCCTCGTTCTGTTAATAAAAAGTTGAACTTCAGCAAAATGTAGGTGGACCCACACGATAAGTGCTAAATGCTCTTACATGCGAGGGTGTGTTACTGATTAATACATATAACCATTTATGTGTGTGTACCCAATAACGTCTTTTTGTGATTATTTGTTCATAACATTTTTTTTGTTTGTTGTCATTTTTTATGCTTCGTGTCTTGATTCTTTTACAATTGTTGATTAGTTTGTTTCATAGTTATCAATCTGGATAGTCGCATGGAGCATTAGGCCCTTAAAATGGGATAACATGATGATCGTACATAAGACAAGTGTATCAAATGAGAACTCTCTTACTATGACTTATGAAAAATGAGTACTAATGTAAACCATTTGGCCATGTTTGAAATGGTAAATATTAAAAATTGTGCATGGCTTTTTTTTTTTTTTTTTTTAATTAGGTCACATAACAGGTCCGGCCGTGCGTATTTCTACCGATTATTTCTTTTTTTATATTTTTTAAATTAATCACATAATCGACGCTGGACTTCTAACTTTGAACATGTTTTTATTATTGTATGACTCAGATTTATAGTTATCAAAGTAATAAGTGTTCTTACATGACATGTCCCCTGTATATTTGTGTATATATAAATGCTCAAAAGTTAAATAAATTACTCGATTCGTGAACCATTCATAATTGTAAGAATTGCTAACTTATGTGAAGGGGGTTAACTGTTTAGAATAGGTTAGCTCATCTTTTGTATTGCCTATCTGGCACCTACGTATCTTTTTTGTATTTTGCTGACATAAGAGCCCATATAAAAGAATGTATCAACTTAGAGATAATTAAGCTCTCTTAGACATTTTTAATATTTCCATTCTTAAGTATAATAATAAAAACTCCGTACTAAAAACAAATACGCAATTAGACAGCAACAGAAGTCAAGGAATCTTCACTTCAGTGGGTGAAAGATAGAGGAAAACAGGGCAGAAAAGTTAGTAGCGGGAGAGGAGGAAGAGAGCTGAGTGGGTTAATGACCCTTTGCTGTAAAACAGAAATGGGTTGCTGGAAATGTCAGCCTGCAAGGGATGCTTGCTAGAAAGAGGAAGGGACACGTCGGAGACTTGTTGAGAGGAAGCATGAAACTGTTGAAAATGTAAAATTGAACTGTGGAGGGAATTTCCCCAATGTGAAGACTTGTGCATAGAGAATCCTGATATTACCCCTAGTCTCCTTGAGTACGATCATAATTTTAAGCATATTTAGAGTTTTTATATCATCTTCAATGCTGTTCACTCTCCATTGTGGAAAAGCTGTGATAGCGGTGATGAATCTACTCCTGGATTGCAGCTGCACCTTCAATCGAAGATGGATATGAAGGTCACTGCAGCACAGTTGCCAGGGGCTGGGATGTGCTGCTGTTTCACTACAACAGCACAATTTTGCAGTACTAACTATGTAGATTCGTTTCATAGCTGGGTTAGGGACTGATTAAATGCTTCTGTGGTAAACAAGTACGTGGCATGATCTAATATCTATATATTTTAACACTACTGGTTGTTTCAGGACTGGGAGGATGGATTATGCGAGACTGATGCTGATGGCTCCTTTTTGCATGAGAATTGGAACAAAGATTTGCGACTGTTTGCTGATGGGGAGGATGGTGGACAACAGCTCCTTCAGGTTTATATTTTTTATTTCTAATTGTGAATTTGTATTTCTAATTATAGTATAACTAGACGATCAATCATGTCTTTATAGTGACAGTTTTATGCTGACCCTCCTTGTCTATATGGGCTTGGGATCCTAGAAACTAAGAAATGGATGCTATAGAATAGTTGCTGTTGCTGATTCATGTTGTTATATGTTTTGGACACATCCATATAACAAAACACTTGAAATATTTCTAGTTGTATTTAACAGCTTTTTGCTTCTTTATTTAAAATATTTTAAGCTTTTATGCCAATGCAGCTTGGTGGAATATCACAATGATTTGTATTTTACAATTTAATGTCTATCCATGTTAACTTATATTCACTTTTAAAGCATCAATTCTATATTTTGATTTATGTATGTTAAATTCATATTCACTGTTTCATACCATATCATCCATGTCCTGTTTGGTATCCATGCTTTCTAACTGTAGTAATTGTCAGTATGTTGTATGGGTTATTTCTTCTCATTTCATTTCTTTATTGCAGTTGTTTATAATGCGTGCAGAAGCTGAATTACAAGGTATATCTGGTGATAATATCATACCCAGCCTTCAATGTATAGATTCATTGAAGGCAAGATTGGGGAGCTTATTTGACGGAAAGACTATAAAGTTATCACCAACCAGTCCTGAACCAGTGCCACATCAGCAATCTCGTCATGAGATTTTTAAGCCTAGAATAGCTGGCAATCATGCATTTGCAGATGTTAAATACAAAGGTGACTGGATGAGACGTCCCATTTCCAATGATGAAATTGCATGGCTTGCGAAAGTGCTTATTAGGTTGTCTGATTGGTTGAATGAGAATCTTGGACTGAATCAACCAGAGAGCAGTCACATAAGCTCACCAGTCTCTTATGTGGAGGTATCAGCTGATGTTGCCCATATATGTGGACCTTCGGAGGCCCTGAAAGTCTTCTTTTGTACCATTGGTTCTTGGTTTCTCTTTTTGGGTGCCGCATCTTTGGGTTTCATGCGAAAATGTGGCCTGAGGGTGAACTTAAGGATACTGGCATCCAAGAAGGTTGTGATGGTTTTTGTTTTGTATGTTGTTTTTGGCATATTGAAGAAACTCGTTCGGGCATTCCATAACTCGTATTGAACATTATTATAGATTGAATATACAGAGTGTATAGAGATGTGGAAAGTACAAAGAATTTTGTACGTATCAAGTTATTGTGTATAAGGTTTTTCTGTTTCTGTAATTACGACTTCTAGTTCGCCATTCTATAGTAGAAATAGTTATTGCAAGCGCTCTGCTCTCATGCCCAACAAGGTCTAAACTCAGGTCAGCTAGTGAAAGTAATTTCTGATTTCATATTAGAGCTGCAATGAAAAAAAATTAAATGTATCAGTTTACATTTATAGGATGTGACGTTATAAAAGAAATTTGAGTTAAGGTGGGGCATTTCAACATTTTACTATTAGACGTCCTGCAATATTGTCATTTGAGTAAACAAATTACGAACTGAAACAAAGCAAAAATTTGATGTTGGACGATTAAATTGGTAATTTTATACACGAAACTGTGTAGTATGATTCATTATTTTGTTATTCTTATGTATTCTTTTTCCCTTACACGCAGCCTTAGTCGTGAACCATCATCATATATGTGCGGTCGTGACTATGAATTAGAGTTTCCAATGGTAATTTGATGTATTTGAATTATGTATCTTCAATGTTATAATTTTCTTCTATTTGTTTTCTTCTTGTTCCTGTTCTTCCACTGTTAGGGTATGATTGGTTTAGAAAAATAAGTTGATAGGTAAAAAATCAAATTGAAAGATTATTTTTTTTAGAGTAAGTGTTTTGAAAGGTGTAGAATTTAATTGTTTTGATAAAAAATAATTTGAAAGTTGATCTGATGAAAAATTTGGAAGTCGTATAATGTAATTGAATTAATGAAAAAAATAAAGATAGAGAAATAAATAGAAATAATTAAGAATTATACTCTTATATTTTTTTCTTTTTTTGAAAAACAACTGGTTGAGGTTATTACTTTATTTTTTGTATGGTAAGAAATTGATCCGAAACTTAGATGGCAATTATAATATTGTCCGACTTACGGTATGCATTAATAATTAGTAATTATATTTTGGCTGTAGTGGCATTTGACTTTACCGATGTTTTTCCAGAAACAAATACCTTCGACTTTTAAAATCCTATCGGAAAAAGGCTTCAATTTTAAAAATGAGGATGTTTTGTCTGAAAAAACGATTTAAGTTGGGTTTTATACACAAAAACGTGATTATAATCCATGAAATATAGCACTGGAACTAAAATCTTTTATCTCTAGTCTTGTTTGTACCTTTCTTTTTCATTCTCAAATACTTATTTTTTAAGATTCACTGGTGTTGATAACCCTCTTGTTCTTGTGTAAATTTACAAGCTTTCAAGATTATTTTTTATTTTAAATATTGCATTTTTTCATTTACCGCTTGCATTCACTTTTTACTTTATTTACTTTCTATATAGCATACTTATAATTCTTTCATTCTAAGTTTTTGAATAACAAATATGACCATCAAATTAAATTTTTTTAAGAGGTATGTACTTCTTCTTAATATAATCCCCTTTGTTAATTGATAGTATAATTTTAACTATGGTTGTTGATTTACACTATTTATTAGTGGAAGATTGTCATCTTTAAAAAGAAATAGAAGACTTAATCTTAAAGTATATATTTTTCTTCATTCACTTATTGTTATCTTTCAAAGTTCAAGTTCTGCACATCACCTTCATTTAAATCTTAATAAAGGTAACATGGTTGATGAATAATATTGAAGAATTAAAAGATGACAAAATCATAATACTCTTTTAGGGAAAGTGGTGCCTAAGTAATTGTAATAGATCATTTTATATGATAAGATATGACATTAACTTCTACCCCTAGTAGAAACCAAGTGACATGACATTGAAAATATCTTTTTCAAGCAAAGCATCATGCATCCACCCATTCTTCATGAGTTGCACAATTCTTCATTAGTTGCACTATCGGACAAAAAAATGAGTATCATGGGTTAAAAATTAAAATGTATAATGGAGTCTCTCGTCTACTCAAAGTCTCACCTACCACCAAACACATAATAAACAATCACACATAAATATATATGTACTCTCCTCACCAATATTCAACAACTAACATATTTTGGATTCTTAATGCATTAGATATTTCACGTCTCAGGGACTTGCATGAACATCATTACATTAGTTAAGGTGAGAATTGAGAGTATCTATCATAACCTAGTATTGGGTCGGATTAACCAACCATGGCAATGCTCCAAAATTTCATGGACATTTAAGATGACTATGATTCCCTCTACCTTTTAGGTTACTTCACACTTCTTGTAGCTGAGATTCAATAGATATCATGCTATATTCAACCCATTATTCTTCTACACTTAATTACTCTCATCTTTATGATAATTTTCATTAACAATTCTAGAATACCTTAATTAATATATAAGCCTTTTAAAAGTTTAATATGTTAGCTTGACAAGTTTTTAGGATTGGTGTTTATAGATGCTCACATCTGTATAATAATACCTACTTTCAACCAAAACAAATCTGAACTCTAAGGTCTCATGCATAACTATCTCTCATCACATCACAAATCAAACAATGTATTTATTTTTAATTTATTTCTAACTTCATTGAATTAATACCTTTAAGATTTTTAAAATTTAATCACAAAATTTCAAATGTCACATAATCTCATATCATCATTTAAGATTAAGAAACATGTGGCATCATCTCATTCCATCATTTCCTTTCAACCAAATCATACTAAATTTCTATACACGTGCTTCTATCTATCGCTACTATTATTATGGATGAATAAGGTTAAGAGTTTATCTGTATGCACAAATCTCAACCAAATAGAGAATTTCTTCTTTTAGAACATTCTTCTTTCGTTAAGATCTTATTCAATATGTCATATACAAGTATGCTTTTTTAATACATTCCTCATTTATAGAGGTTATACATGAGAAAATCAATAATACACAAAGTTAATTAAATAGTCAATACATTTTTTTAACAACTAAAAATAAATATATAAATGTGAGGTACTTCTTTAATCCTTATACAAAGATCAATGTATTTATAGTTAAGACCATTGCTTATTACCTTTTTAAAAAATCTAACTGATGACTCGTATATATTCTTACATCATGAATTACTTCGTCAAAATGGGAAAGTAATTTAATACTAGTAACATTTACCATTATCACTCCACACCCTTTATATAACCAATACACTTTAACATAAAATCATTTGTAAGTCAAATCATTGTTTACACTAAACTAGAAAGAATCACTTGCTTATTAGCTTTAGCTCATAATGTAAATCTGCACTTGAGTTCCAAGTGAGGTCCCTGCTTCAAAAACCTCCTGTAAATTATCTTCTTACAACATTCTAGGTTATAGAACAAGTGAGAGCAATAGAACCTTTTAATTTATATATTTCAAATAATGTAAAGAGTATAAGATAAATTAGAATATATAAACTAGACTATCTGTTTCAACCAATAACAACCCTTAATATGAGTTAGACAAAATATCTCAATACTATCTATTATCCCATTATTAAAGACCATTTTATTTTTATGTCTCCAATCTCTATCATAATAAACACTCACATCACTTTTCACAATCGGTTACCTTTTCTATTTAAGATCATTAAATGAAAATGATAAAAATGAGACAACATTGCTTCGTGCCTAACAATAATTGTCTCAATTCATCTCTCACAAATATCCCACACTTTCTGTGTCACTATACAATTAAGAAAGAGACGCTTAGTTGGCTCTTCCATCCACGTAATTAGTAGTCTATCCAGCATAGCCCTCCAAATTTGAGCTCAAGGCACTTCCAAAGCTTCTCGAATACCTCTAGTTTCTCATTCTGGTTTTTTCTATTCAATATAATGTATACAGATCTTACCGTGTATTGTTGGTTTTCATCCCCTAACCACACCCATCCATCATGGCACCCTCCCCTTCTATGTATAGCTGAGATACTATTCACCAACAGTTTCAAAAGGATTATATTCATTTTTAATTGACTCACTTTGCCTTTATAATTTAAAATAAGTCATTAATTATCATAATCACAAATCACGTTATTTATAACTTCATCTCATTCCAACACAATACACATAATGATTTTATAGTTTCATACAACAATGACTAGACAACTATAAGTGAAACAAGATACTACACATAACTTGTCTTATTAAATTCCAGTTGCTATTTATCCTAAACATAATAAATTTTCTGTGAAAAATAATAGCTTTAATTTTCCATGTCCAGCTAACGGTAGACAAATCAAAATATCCCATAGTAAATTTTGGTCCAACACAATACACTATTCGAACCTAAAAAATGGAAAAATCCATAGCTAATTCAATATAAATCGTTTCTTTATCATTCCAAATTCTGTTTCCTCGTAAGATATCACTTTTTAAAGGAAAAATAACCACTTTTAATATGAGTTTCACTTTGAAGATGAGATAAAATGCACACTATAATGTTTGTAAGACAAACCACACATAAACAAACACAAGATAACACAATAGAACAAGAGTAGAAGAGCATATAAACCCTTTTAAAAAAAAAAAAAAAAATCACAGGCAAAGGTGCAGTGTTCAAAATTCCAAGAACCACAACTCTTGTTTGGCCCCATCCATTAATAAAGAAAACCCCACCACTATAAAAGTGAAAGCTCAAAATGGTGTGCGAGAGAGGGACAAGAAGAAAGGAGAGAGCCAATACCTTGAGTGTTAGCACAACGAAAAAGAGAAGAAGCTGGGACCTTGATTTCCAAAATAGCTCCTTTGAACCGAGAGAAGAGAGAAAAGAATTTTAAGAAATATAAAGGGAGGGAAAGTGTTGACCAAGAAAAAATAAGAATTTTGTTAAACTTGACACTCTGTTAATATTTATTAACCATTTGTTGTTTATTCATTAATGAATAAATCGATGCTAAATTTAAACTCGCTATTTATTTATTATTATTATTATTAACCGTTTTTGTTTTGAAAACATGTTTTTCTGTGCATGGAATGTAATGAAAGTGGACAACCAACTAATTAGTAGGTAGTAATTATTGAGTGAGAGACTTACAAGAACTCACCAAATGATCAAAACACGTGCCAATTAAATGGTAAAAAACCAAACTTTAAACCAACCAAACCATTTCCTCAGCATAAACAAGATTCCACTTTCCGTTCTCAAACGAATAACTGTAACTGGTGGTTGGAGCTTCCCATTTTCTCTCACCTATCTATGATACTATACGAAGGGTAGATACATAAACTCACTCACCGACACTTCAACCTTAACACGCACGTTCTTATTCACCTTTGTTTCAGGATAGTTTCTTACAGCACCCCATATAAAGGCCCTGTGTTCATTTATGCCCTCAACAACACAAAAACCTTATCTATTCTCATGGCACCAAGGATCAATGATGGAACAGGCAAGAGATCAGCAATGAACAGAGGTGCATGGACCCCAGAGGAAGACAGAAAGCTTGCCCAATGCATTGAAATTCATGGTGCAAAGAGGTGGAAGACTATAGCAGTTAAATCAGGTTAGAGATTCTCATCCTGCAATACATGTACGAATTATGGGTTTTCAGGTTGTCCCTCAAAATACAATGATTTTGATGTTTTAAAAATATTTTAAAACCCTTTTTAGAAATAACATCAAGAACCCAACAAAAAGAATCTAGATTCAAGTGTACCACTAGTTGGTAAACTTGATAGTTAGTTCAAAAATAATGGATAACTTAAAAAGTTGAAACCAAACCTATAGTGCTGCAGTTTTTAAGGTGCTTAATTTGTATGGTTTTGGTAGGTTTGAATAGATGTGGGAAGAGTTGCAGGCTGAGATGGTTAAACTATCTGAGACCTAATATCAAGAGGGGAAACATATCAGATGAAGAAGAAGACTTGATTCTCAGGCTTCACAGACTCTTGGGAAACAGGTTTGTCATCAAGATACAGTTATATACTTGCAAGAAAAGGTGGTTATGATTTTGTTTGTAAGTGTTCACAAATAAAATTTTCAAGAAATTAAAAACTAACAATAATATGTCATGTGATGATAATAATAAACTATTACTGAAAAGAAAAAAATATAACTAACTTGTATATAATAATGTTTTATTTCATATATACTAGTCTGAATTTAACGTTTTATAAAAATATCTTATTTGTGTATTACATCATATCATACTCCTCATGAACATTTTTATAATCTTCATAGAAGTATTTTGTTCATTTCTGCATAAGAACATGCAAATGATTGTGGACATTTTGGTGTTTTTAGGTGGTCTTTGATAGCTGGTAGGCTTCCAGGACGAACAGACAATGAAATTAAAAATTATTGGAATTCTCATTTGTGCAAAAAAGTGAATCAGAAAGAGGAGAGACCAGAATCTTCAACAACACAAGAAATTATTGCCCAGAATCAGAATGCTGGGGAAAACTGTGCAATGTCAGAGAATGGAGTTGAAACTAACGAAAGTGGTAACTTAGATGTTACATTTGACGTTGACGAATTTTTCAACTTCTCTGAGGAATCCGGTGGGTTAGATTGGCTGAACAAGTACTTGGGAACTTGACCAGATTCCTCAGTCCATAAACCCTCTTAAGTAGCTGAGTTCAAATTTACGAAGATGGATATGTTTTGAATTACTAAAATGGAGACTATATGCGTATGAACAAGTTCTAGCTACTTGGAAATATGGCTTCAAAAATAAAGAAGTCATATATGATTTTGGATTTATTTGTTTTTTCTCCTTTCTTAAATTCATAGTGCGAAACATGACTTAAAATCATTATATTTTTTTTTTAGGTAAAGTCGTATTAGAATTTTTTTTTTATTTTATAAAATTGTGTTCATTATCACGTTTTAACATTTTTATTTTATTTTATAAATATGTGCTTACCAGTATGTTTTACTTTTATTTTATTTTATGGAGTTTTCATTAGGTATTTGAATTACTGTAATTTTTTTTTATATTATGGAGTCGTTATGAGTATGTGAAATTATGATTTCCTGATTTCGATGTGTAATTTTTTTTAATTTAAAAGCTTAAAAAATAATATTTTCAGTGTACGTGTATTTTTTGTCCGTCGTTGTAATTTTTTTTAGTTTTATCAATCTGAATGTATTTAAAAATAGTGTAAAATGATATATTTTTTTATTGTTATAATTTTAGTTAGTTTAATTAACAAATCAAATTATTTGTGTTAAATGAATGCAATTTGGGAAAATTTAAAATCTTAGCACTAAAATATATGTTCTTATTATAATAAAATAAATTGACATGAACATAAATTGTTAATAGTACTAAAAAAAAAACATTTATACATTAGAATCAAAGCTATAATATAATTTTCATACTTGTTTTTTAGGTTTTAGATTTTTTATGTTGTTCATTTTCAATAGATAAGTGAGATGGTGATGTATCTCGTATATGATTTGTGGTTGGCTATTATTATTATTATTATTATGTTTTTTTTTCATCTTTTCCATTGGACCTTTGTGAATAAATTGTAGATTGATAACAATTCATAGATAATATATTAGATTGTGCCTAGATAGCGGTGTAGTTATAAAAGTGACAAAGATACTATTTTATGGACTTCGAAAAGTATTTGGTTGAGATGAAAAGATATTATATGTGTAAGAAACTTGTTGATACGAAGATTGAGCAAACGTGGTGTGTTTGATTATCCATGTATCCGAACACTGGACATGGTTCAAAATGAGATTGACTATATTATGTTAAAATTGGTGACCATTAGAAGAAGATCTAATATGTTGATATTGTGGTTGAGGTTGAGTATGGATTGTTGAGGCTCCTGGGATGTGTCATACTGTTGAAAAAATAATGGTATTAAGTATGAATAAAAATTACATTATCAAATGTATTAGAAATTGAACTTGTATAGTCATCTGATATTGATGTTTGTTGAGTTGATATCTCTCGAATAATATGATGAATGTACCATTACATATATTGTGCACTGTCACACAAATGACCATTCCCGCGAAATTTGTTCCTTCAATTAGATGGTTATGTCAATCATCCCACATTGTTATCACTTTTGATGATATTGTGGTCAATATCTATCTGATTTTTCTCTCATATTCTTTGTAAACTTAGTCTAAGTTTAACACGATGATAAAAATATCATCTAAACTATATCATAATCCGATAAATTTGATGACACTTTATTATAAAAGAAACAATGACCAGATTGACATAATGGATGACAATAATGATCAAATTTTTGATAATATTTTTACAATACAAAGTCAAAAAAAATTATTGTTAGATAATTACAAAATTGTTACACAAACTGTAACAAAATTGTTGTTATAATTAACTGAAACAAAAGTGTTTCAAAAGACTATTTGAAGAAAATGTATAAATAATATTTGCACTTTTCTATAAAATCACCTCACATTTTTTATTTTAAGTAACTCACTCAAGTTCTTTATCATAACTAATAATTTTATTAAAAGACTCCGAGGTATTTCTAAATACATCTTTGTTCAATTAAATAACAACTTTTGAGTCAGTGACTTATTTTCTAGTAATAGAATCAATTGCCTTAACTAACAACTTCCATTGGAAGTGAACTTCAATTGCTCTTCAATGGATTGAAAAATTTTATCAAGTTTGCTTTATAATTTGGAGATCATATAGCTGTTTTTTTTTTTTTACTTCATTTTATTTATTAATAAAATATGACATAAAATAAATTCTTAATATACGTGTATATAAAATATTATACACTGCCAGTATATATATAGGTTAAACTATTAAAATGAATATATATAACGGGATTTTGGTCCTCAACAGATATAAAAATGGAACTAGGAGAGCACTATGGCTTTCTTTCATCAAATATTAAACTATTAAAAATAATATGTAATGAGATTTTGCTCCATTTAAACATTTCGATAAATTAAAAAAGTATTTATAAACTATTTTTTAATTTCGACTTGTATATAATAAGACTTTTTGGCTGTCAAACCTATAAAATGGGTGAATAATATTATATATATATATATATAAGAAAAATAATATTTTAAACTTAAGTACAAATTTTTATCTATAATAACTTTATTTATTTTATAATAATTATTTTAAAAGTTATATGTGTTTAAATTTTTAATTTGTTAAGTAAATAATTGTATGCTACTACTAAAATTTCATAATAAAATACACGTTTAGAAAAATTGATTTGGAAATAGTTAATATTTGTGGACCAAAAATGGTTTGAAGTGAGAATAGCGAAGTATGCATAAAATAGTTGAGAGATCATATCTAAAATAGATCAGAGTTCGGATTTCCATGTAAGCTTATTCGGCTGAAAATTGTCCGAAAACGGAGAATATTTTCTTGTCAGTGTGAATGTGTAGGCGAAATAAGCTGGGCCGCTTCTTCCTTCACCTCCATACCTTTCTTCCTGCATCCCCTACTTTCAAAAATACCAAAATATCTTTTTAAATTACAAATTATATTTTGGATTATACATTTTAAAATATAAATTATATTTTGGATTTTACAATCTAAAATACATAATAACTATATATTATATTATATAATCTGAAATAAAAAAATATTTTAAATAATGTAATCTAAAATAAAAGAATTTTTCGTTTTTCAGGTTACACAATCTTAATACAAAAAAGTTTATTTTGGACTATATACGACGAGAAGATGAAGAGGAGGTGTGAATCAGAAAATGAAAAGGATAAAGAGGATAAAATGAGAAGAAAAAATGGATGAGGACGAAGAATTTGCCCAGCTTTGTGTTTTTCAGTTAGGTTAAATTTTGAATTCTCTTTTTTCTTTTTACATAAAGAGTTTACATACGAGGAAAAACACACTTATGGTAATTAAAGCACAACTTTAAACTAAAGAATATTATGTTCGATCTTTTTGTAAAATACGTGACATTTGTTTTATAAAAACTAGTATCAATTTTTTATCTAGGATTTATGTTTGGACAATGTTATAAATTAAAATTAACTTATACATAAGCTAAAAGTATATAAGATAATTTCTACAAATTAAAATCTTTTTTATAAATTAAAATTAACTTAGACATAGGTCAAAAGTATATAAAATAATTTTTCAAATTAATTTATACAAAAAGGAGTAATCATTTCTTTTTTCTTGTACCCAAGTGTTTACAAATAAATTTGTTCAAATCGACTCCTAAAACTTAGACTTTAATAACTTTTTGCGTGGTGAACATAAGAGAGATTTTTTAAGGTTTAAATGATGGTTTACATTAATTTTCTATGAATGATTTCGATTGCAATATCTTAAGAATTTTAATGTTGAAGTACTTGCTAAGCATCCGATTTATGTTATGAAAAATATTAAATCTCCTCTTTTTACGTGTCATGTGACTCAACATTTGAATGTTCTAATTTTTGGAAAATGTATTATTGTCGATTGTTTTTTTGGTATGTTCTTGAAATCCTTGTTTTATGATGTCTCTAAATTGGTTCAAATTTACTAATGATTTCTCTACCATATCATGAGTTTAATGGTGAAACTTGGTGTAACCTCCAAAACACTTATCCTTGAATTGATTGTAACTCCTTTGCAAGGTCAAGGAATAACATCAATTTCAGAGAAGACTTATAATGGAACTTATATTGGCATGTTTAAATTTCCTTTTGAACCTATTTGAAGGGGAAGATTCCACTTTCCAAAGGCACTATATTGTTTATCAACACGAGAAAATGAAACGAATAGAAGAGTCAAGGGTACAAATAGAAGACTCAAATAATTTTGTCAATGTAGACTCTATTCACATTACATTCATTTTGCACTAGTGTTTAAAAAAATACCTATTGTATATGCATAGTACTTTTTTTCCGTTCATACTTGAGTAATAATCATAAAAAGATAAATTATCAAGACAACTTGAATCTCAAATTATAAACTAATTTATCTCCTATATAAATTATACCAGTATTAGAAAAAAAGATTAAATAAGAGAAAAGAAGTTTTAACTTCCATTGATATTTTCCTTTCCATGTCCTCTAATTTTTTTAACTAAACATAAAATAAAAAAGTCTATCCTGAACCAATCACACCAGCAAACATGTTACCTAGTTCATAAACAACCATCTATTATAGTTCGAGGCACCAAGCATTCAACTCAATTAAAAAAATTAAATGAATCAATTCTTTTATGGAACCCCGTCCATAAGATACAAAAGGCTGTTCAAGCGCTATATCATCCCTATCAATTATACATCTTACAGTCTCTGACCTCGTCCAAACAAGATTCGTGCAATCAAATTAAACAACTCTTACCAAAATGATTTCTATATTTGCTAAGTTTGAATCTGGTTCAGCTTGTTGAACCATATTGAATGCAAAATCATATGAAACAGATCATATCTTATTGGTCTAGGATTCCAAAGGAAATGCTTCTGTAGCATCTTCACATTATTTTGCATTGTAAGATATTTTCTTATAGGGATGGACAACAAAATTTCCTTCAGCCTGGGAATATCCTTCTCGGCCACCACCACAGAAAAAGCACTCCAGTCCAGAACTTCATTAAAAGGAAGGACAAAATTATCTGCAATGATAACAGGAACACACTCGTAATATATGGCTTCAACGATCCTAGGGCTATTAACTTCAAAGCCCATTGGACATACACAATATTTACTTGATTTCATGTGCTGAATATAAGTCATCTTTTGGGAGACTCTTAGAGGTAAACGCTTGTATATTTTCATGTCTTCATCTTTTCCAACCCCCCAATACTTAAGGAGAGTAGGGCGCACTCTACCATGCATGCTTCCAGCAAAGAAAGCGAGGATTGGACGTAGTGATGCTCTATTCCCACCAAGATATCTCAGAGGTTTTCTCGGTACCCTTATGGTAGTTTCTGGTAGGGAAACATCTCTTCCTGCAACAAAAACTCTTTCAGACAAATCAGCATTACATAGAGCTTTTATGGTGTTTTTTGCTAGTTCCTCGTGTCCAGTCACAGTGTAAGGACCCTGCAAATATCAGTTGTGAATAGAAGGCATTAAAAAAGCCAGTGACCTTAACGCAGTAAATTCATAAATGAAATTGATCATATATATATTAGCAATCTCTCCATGAACAACTGAACACAGTAATATGATCTTGACCACACATTAGCTGCCGGCTATGCATGCTGCTTTATCAGTACATAATTTGTTTGAAATCACCAGTAACATCCGTGGGTATATGCATATAAAGAGATATCTTTGGAAAACTTCCAGGAACAAAGACAAAAGATGCAGACTGTCATGTTCGAGACTTGCATTATTGTATACATAAAAGAATACTATATATATATATATATATATATATATATATATATATATATATATATATATATATATATTTTTTTAGTTT